>Ga0208297_1000088_pt1 | contig 252981 bp, 235 predicted proteins | sample LMS_cellobiose_e_FD_187367 | JGI IMG/M metagenome (GOLD analysis project Ga0208297, IMG submission 187367) | Rumen-fistulated moose microbial communities from Alaska, USA - LMS_cellobiose_enrichment (SPAdes) (version 2) | ecosystem: Host-associated > Mammals > Digestive system > Stomach >...
AGAATTTCGTGGGCAGGAAGTCCGGCCAGGGCATCTTGGCGCGCAGCGGTCCAGCATCGACGCAAACAGATTAAAAGAGCCAGACGTACAAGAATGATTGGCACATCACTTCTGTGACTTGTGCCCTGTTTGACGCCAACGCTTCAGCTGCGGGAAATACGTTTTCATCCGGCCGATATACTCCTCTTTGGTGATGGGCTTCTCCAACCCCTCGTTTACTGCACCGACAAACTGCGCGCAATGTTCGATCATCTCTTCCATCGTGCACTCCTGCAAGAATTTACCATCCCTGTAGCAATACATGCAGTAATCTTCATTCTTGCTTCCGTCGGCATTCGTACCGAGGACATCTTCTGTTAGCGGCATACCGCAACTCTGACAAAACAACATAACTTTATTCATTTACTTTTTGTCGTTCTTTTGGTTTCATATCACTTCAATATAGAAACTCACCGGCCTGAATCCGTCGTTACAGCTGATCATGGCGCTCATCGGGTTCTTCATCCAGCCGTCATAGAAGTTTCCCTCGCCACGGGCCAGCGCCTCGACGAATTCCCGCATGGAGCCCCAGGCGGAGGGACACATCCCTTCCGGGCATTGACCGTCAATGGAAATCCACTCCTGCCCCTCCTGCACATCGCAGGTGTGTTCGATGGGGTTCTCATATTTTGCCATCAAATCCGGATATGAAGCTTTCCTGATAGCGGTGATTCTGATTTTCCTCAGGACAAGGCGGAGCACCCGGATGGGACGGTCGGCGCCTTGATACTGTGTTTCATCAATTACAGTTTCTCCCGTGGGTACAAAACCGCATTTTTCCATAACGCGCCCGCTGGCCGGATTGTCCACGAAGTGCCCGCTGATCAGCGACTTGATATCAGTGGTTTTCCGTATATGCTCGAGCATCAGCCCCAGTGCTTCCGTACATATGCCCCTGTTCCAATAGGGTTTCGCTATCCAGTAGCCGACAATGGGCTCGTTGTCGCGGGCCGGCAACTTGCAATCGCACGACGGGCCATAGCCCATGGCGCCGATCGCTTTACCGGTTTCCTTCAGCTCGATGGCCCAGGTGTTGGTGACATCATTGAATACCGTCCGGATGACCTCCAGACTCTCTTCTACGGACTGGTGCGGAGCCCAGCCGGCGCGGGGGCCGACATCAGGGTCCGATGCCCACTGATATAACGCAGGAGCGTCGCTGTCCCGCCAGGGGCGAAGAATAATACGGTCGGTTTCCATTATGCAGTCATAAATCAGTTGATCCCGCGGACATTTCTTCAACGGCAGCGAAAGGGCGAAGAAACAGTTCAGGGCCATACATCGCTTAGCTGCTCAAACACTTCCGGGATCGTAGCCCAGCCAATGTTGTCCGCGCCGATCCTGACCATAATCAGATTCTTGTGCGGGTTGACGTAAAGGACCTGATTGTATATGCCTATTGCGTAAAAGCCCGGATACTGCCCGGTTTCAAAGCCTTCAAACCGGACGTCATACCAGCTGTAACGGTAGCTGGATTCGGGATAAAAAGCGGTAGTGCGGTGTATCCATTCCTCGCTCACGATGCGTTTGCCTTCCCACATCCCCTTGTTCAGATAGAGGCGTCCAATCTTGGCCAGGTCTTTCAGGGTGCATGTAATACCGCCGAAGGCATGGGGCGCATGATGCTTGCGGCTGTCGATATTGATCAGCGCCACCGACTCCATCTGCAGCGGCTTCCAGACTTTCTCGCTCAGGTAATCGGCATAACGTCTGCCCGTGGCACGCTCGATGACCACACCCAGAATCGCTGTGGTCATACTTTCATAGCGGAATTGAGTTCCCGGATCGCAGCGGAACCTCAAACCCCGGATCTGCTTCACCATGTTGTGCCCGTAATTCAGTCTCGCAATGGCGTTGACCGTCTTCAACTCCTTGATGTTGAACGAATATTCATCATCAAAGTCCAGCCCGCTGAACATGCACAGCAGGTAACGGATGGTAAGCATCTCCCACCGGGGGTCTCTCCCCTTCAGTTCCGGCAGGTATTTGGTGACGGGATCGTCGATGCTTTCTATATAACCTTCATCCACCGCGATGCCGCACAGCAACGATGTTATCGATTTGGAGACGGAGAACACCGTCGCCAGGCGGTCAGCCGTAAAATCGCCCCGGTACAACTCGTAAACGATTTCGTCATCATGGATGATCATGATCCCCTGGGTGGCACTTTTACCAGCCATCGCTTCCGGAAAAGTCTGGTCTAAACAATGGGGCGGCTCATTGTAGAAGTGAAGCGTATCGATCCAATCCGCCCGTGATTCAGCCACTTTGAACCGGAATACCCGGTCGCCGTTGGGAATCGTGTCGTGGACGTGATGTTCGAAACTGAAGATGCCCGGGCCGTCCAAACCGTCGGCGCGATATCCTCTTATTACTGAACACGACGACAAAACAATCCCGATTGCGACGAGAAATGTAGTATTGGCTATCTGCGACATGGTTTCTTTTTTGTCCAGACTTGTACAAGTCCGCATAACACGTGGAAATATATGAATAAAAAGTTATTTTTATGCTCAAAAAACCAGTTAAGATGAATACGACAAAGAAAATCCTTGCAGTACTTGTTTTTCTGCTGGGCTCCCTGTTTTTTGCGCAGGGCAAGAGCAGGATACTTTCTGCAACCCCGGACAACAAGGGTTACTATCAGTACAAGATGAACGAGTGGACCATTGTTCTGAACGGTCAATGGGCCTCCGATCCTTACGATCAGGCGCAGATCGCCCTCGATATGCATTTTACCGGCTCCGACGGAAAAACCCGCGTGCTCCCTTGCTATTACGTTTCCGGGGCCAGCGGAAAGAAGAGCGTCTGGAAGGCCCGCTTCGCGCCGCTTTCACTCGGAGAGAACAAGATTTCCTTTGTTCTCACAGAAAAGGGCGCCGTCGTATCCGAACTGGCCTGCAAGCCAATCTCGGTCGAGCCGTCGGGCGCGCACGGTTATCTGCATCCCAATGACAACTGGACATTCAAGTACGATGACGGAACCCTGTTCAGAGGTGTCGGAGAAAACATCTGCTGGGAGCTCCGGAGAGGTGAAAGCGAGAAATTCCTCAGGGAATTCAACGACGACGGCAGCCGTTTCAACTATGGCTATATGCTTCACAAGCTTGCGTCTCTCGGCGGAAACTTCTACCGGATATGGTTCACGTCGAACCTCGTCCGCGGCGATGCGGGAAGGCGTCCTGGAGCAAACCAACCCCGCCCTACAGAAATGAAGCCGGAGTTTAACGAAGAAATGATGGCAAAGGTGGACTATATGGTCCGGCTCAGCGACAGCCTCGACGTCCATATGATGATGGCCTTCGACGCCCACGGATTCATTGCCAACTGGAACGGGAACAGATACAACGTGCTGAACGGAGGCCCGGCAAAGACAAGGACCGATTTCTTCACGATGCCTGAATGCCGCAATCTCTACAAGAACAAGCTCCGTTTCCTCATTGCAAGGTATGCATACAGCCCTGCCATCGGATGCTGGGAGTTCTTCAACGAGGTTGACAACGGAATGTATACGGACGATGAGAGAGTCCCCGACGAGGCCGTGACGGACTGGCACCGGGAGATGTCCGAATACGTCAAGGCGACCGACCCGTACAACCACCTCGTCACCACGAGCATCTCACACCGTGACGTAATTGACATGAATTCCATCCCCACGTTGGACTTCAACCAGAAGCATATCTATTGCCATACGGACAGGATTCCTGCAACAATACGCGATTACGAAAGGCTCTACGGAAAGCCTTACGTGATCGGAGAGGAAGGCTATCACTGGGACTGGAACCTGGATTTCAACACCATGGTGCCGGAACTCATTCACGATTACAAGTTCGCCCTTTGGCTCGGGATGTTCTCTCCTACCCCGATCCTTCCGATGAGCTGGTGGTGGGAGTTCTTCGAGTATCACGGGACCTATGATTACCTGGCCATCGTCAGCAAGATGAACAGGATGATGATGGCTGCGGCAGACGGCGCATTCGCCGAAGTGGACTGTGCCGGATCGGCAGAATGCACCGCCTTCGCAGTCAAGGCCGGCAGGAAGTACTTCGCCTACCTTCACAACGACAACCCGACCGACTTCACGGCAGGATTCTCTATTGCCGCACCGGAAGGGAAATACGCCCTCGAGCGTTTCGACACCGCGACAGGTGCAGTTTCAAGCGAAGGTACCATTACCTGCAGTTCGCTGAACATACTCCACCTGCCGCGAGTCGCGCTTGGCCCCAAGGGGGATGTCATCTACATTCTGACCCCTGTAAAATAAAGGGGTAACGATTCTTAGATCGCCTTGATCAGCTTGGCGTCAGGGACGTTCTTGAGCTGGGTGGCGGCATCGCCGACAACGACGATGATCATGTTGTCGACATTGAGATATTCCGCCGCCTTGGCTTTGATGTCGTCCAGGGTCATTGAACTGACCACGGCCTCTTCCCTGGCGACATAGTCGTCCGGAAGGTCGTAGTTCCTGATTCTGGAGAGCAGGTTCACAAGGCTTGCCGTGGTCTCGAAGGCGGAAGCGTTCGAGCGGAGCATGGCGGCCTTCACGCCGTCCAGTTTCTCCTGGGTGTAGTCGCCGCTGAAATTGTTGATAATCTCCTTGAAGAGGGCGACGGATTCCTTGGTCGAGCTGCCCTGCACGCTGGATGCGGCGTGGAAGTAACCGGTCTCGAGATTGGTGGTGAACGCGGAGCTGGCGCCGTAGGTGTAACCCCGCTGGAGACGCAGCACCTCGAAGAGACGGCCGGCGGAACCGGCGCCGAGCTTCTGGTTCAGCACGTCGAGCTTGTGGTACTGGGGATCGCTGATCTTCATGCCGGGGCCGATGATGTAGATATAGGACTGCTTCGAGCCCGGGAAGTCGATGAAGTACGTGCCGGGAGCCGCATGCTCCCCTACCGTAATCTCAGGAACCTTCACCTCCGGGCCATCCCATCCCTCGAAAACGGCGAGCGCCTTCTTGAGGGTCGGGAGATCGATGTCGCCGGCGATGTCGATATGGGCATTCTTGGGCGTGAGCGTCGCATAGTATGCCTTGATGTCGTCCATGGTGATGGCGTCGATGCTCTCATTGGTCGCAAAGTCCGTGTAGAGGCAGTCGCCGAGCCAGAGCTTGGACGCAGCCCTGGAGCCGAGGGACGTGATGCTGGTGAGGGCGTTCTGGATCGAGGACTTCTCGACCTTGACGGCCCGGTTGAACGCGGCCTCGTCGAATCTGGGCTTGGTAACCATCTCGTACACGATATCCATCACCTCGGGGAGATACTTGGAGAGTGAGCTGACGGTGATGTTGGTCGACTTCTGGCCGCTGCTGAAACGCGCGCTGGCGCCGAGTTTCCTCAGTGCCTGCTCAAGTTCGACTGCGGTGTGCTCCGCAGTCCCCTCGTTCATCATGCTGGCATTGATGGAAGCGGTCCCCCGCTTTCCGGCCGGATCCAGGGCCGAACCGCCGTCGATCGAAATGGTAAGATTGACCATGGGGATCTCGTTCTGGGTGATGCCGGCGATTTCGATGCCGTTGGAAAGCGTGCTTCTCCAGATGGCGGGAATGTTGGTCTTCGGCGTATTCGGCAGATAATCGGGCTCGACGCTGCGGTCGATCTTCGAGGGCGTGCGCTCGTAATCATCGTCGACAATCGCGCCGGCGGCACTCTTCATGGTTTGCTTGCTCTGGTCCTCCATGACGAGCGTAGCAGGCACGCTGCCCTCGGTGGAGAGCGCGACCTGGCCCTTGGGAACGGCGACCACGGCGACGTAATTCTGGCCCTTAATATACTTGTTGTAAACCCGCATGACGTCTTCCGCCGTCACTTTGTTGAAGGCGGCGATGTCATCGATGAACTGGTCGGCCTTGCCGTAGAATTCCTTGCTGCGCGCCATCATCTGCGCCTTTCCAAGCACGCTGCCGAGCCTGCGGTACGCGGAAGTCTCGTTCTCGGCCTTCAGGGTCGCGAGTTCCTCCTCATCGACACCGTTCGCCTCAAAGTCCGCCATGGCCTGCTCAACGGCAGCCATGATCAGATCGATATCGACGCCGGGATAAGCGGTGGCGCTGATCTCAATCTGGCCGGCACTCTCGCGGACGCCATTGTACGCGCTGGCGCGCGGGGCGAGGTTCTTCTCGACGATATTCTTGTAGAGGGGAGAATTCTTGCCGCGGCCGAAGAGGCTGCAGAAAGCATCGAGGGCGGCTTCGTCCTCGTGGCCTTCCGCCACGCCGGACCAGGCGATATCGACCGCCGGCATCGTAGCGAACTGATCTTCATAGTACAGCTCCTTGGTCTGGTCGAGCGTGACATCCCAGACGGCGGGTTTCTCGACCGGGTGGCTCGGGATTTCGGCGAAATACTTGTCGATGAGCGCCTTGACCTCCTTGGGATCGAAGTCTCCCGCAATACAGAGCGTCGCGTTCGAAGGAACATAGTAGGTCCTGTAGAACTCTTTCACGTCCTCGACCGTGGCAGACTTGATGTCGTCGAACTCACCGATGACCGTCCAGCTGTAGGGATGGCGCTTCGGGAAGAAGTTCTTGCTCATCACGTCGTTCATCATACCGAAAGCATTGTTGACCTCGGTCTGGCGCTTTTCGTTGCAGATGACGTCGATCTCGCGCTCAAGGCCGCTCTGGGTCACGGTATTGATGAAGTAGCCCATACGGTCGGACTCCATCCAGATGATCTTCTCGAGGGCATTGCGGGGCACGCACTCGTAATAGACCGTATAGTCATTGGAAGTACCTCCGTTGAAGGTGCCGCCCATATCGGCAATCTTGTTGAAGAACGCGTTGCGCGGAAGGTTCTCGGAGCGCTGGAAGAGCATGTGTTCGAAGAAGTGGGCGAAACCGGTCTTGCCTTCTTTCTCGCGTGCACTGCCAACGTGGAATGCAATGGCCTGGGCGACGATCGGATCACTGTGGTCTTCGTGCAGTACGACCTTGAGACCATTGTCCAGGGTGTACTCTTCGTAGTCGATGTGCATCACGTCGCTTTTGTCTTTCTTGCAAGAGGAAAAAGCGACCATTGTCGCAATAACGAATACGACAGGAATGATAGTCTTTTTCATAATGAGGATAGAATTGTTAATAGATGTTAATTTCGCTTTACCGCTCAAAGATAGTCTTTTTTTCTGACAACCGAAGCATCGCTTCGCAGCCTTCCAGCAGATCCTGGAAGGTCGCTTCGAAATCCCCCGTATACCACGGGTCGGCCACATCGCGTCCCATGCCCGTGTAGGACATCATCAGGTGGATCTTTCCGTCGGGATCGTCCGGGATGATCCGCCGGATGAGGCGGAGGTTGGAAGCGTCCATACAGATGATCCGGTCAAACCGGTCATAATCCGCCCGGACGACCTGGCGGGCGCGTTTTCCGTTGTCGAACGCCACGCCGTGCTGGCTGAGGCAGCGTTTTGCCGGCGGATAGATGGGGTTGCCGATCTCTTCCGTAGAGACCGCGGCCGAAGCAATATCGTACCGGTCTTCAAGGCCCCGGGCTTTCGCCAGTGCCTTGAGGATAAACTCAGCCATCGGGCTGCGGCAGATGTTGCCGTGGCAGACAAAGAGAATGCGCATCATCCGAACAAAAGTAAATAAAAAAACCTAACTTTGTTATATGGAGTACCTGTCAAAGCAACGGTATGATGAGATTGCCGCCGAGTTGAAGCAGCTCATCAACGTGGTTTACCCCAAGGTGAAGGACGACCTCGCGGAGGCCCGCGCCCAGGGTGACCTGAGCGAGAATGCGGGATACCGCGAAGCCCGGCGGATCCAGGCGAAGACCATCAGCCGTATCCGTTTCCTGCAGAAAGTGCTGGAGCATTCCCGCGTCATCGATACCGACGTCCTCCCCAAAGACAGGGTCTGCCTCCTGAGCCGGGTCGAATTCACGAACCTCGCGACAGATGCCCGGATGGCATTCGAAATCGTCAGCCCCCACGAGATGGACCTGGAGGCAGGAAAGATTTCCCTGAAATCCCCGATCGGCGCTGCTCTGATGGGCAAGATGGTCGGCGAAATCGCCGAGGCCCGGGTCCCTTCCGGGATCCTGCGCCTGAGAGTCGAGAGCATCACCCTCGACTACTGAAACCGAATCATCCCTCCAGGCAACTGTCCATCAGGGATTCGATCAGCTCCTTGTCCAGGTGCTGGCCGATAAAGACGATCTTGTTCATCCGGTCGCCGTAGTCGGGATCCCAGTCGCGGCGGAGTTTCGCGTCTCGCGCCATCATCTCCTGCAGTTCATCCTCCGGCATTGCGGCATACCAGAGCCCCGCATTCCGGAGGGTTTTCTGCCGGCCGGCCGTCTCGAAGAGGAAGCACTTGTCGGGATCCTCGCTGAAGTAGCAGAGACCCTTGGAGCGGATGACGCTGTCCGGCCAGCGCTTCGCGACCATATGGTCGAACTTGTTGATATCCAGTGCTGGACGGGACTCGTAGACATAGGTCCCGATGCCATATTCCTCGGCCTCGCCTTCGTCCTCGTTGTGGTGATGGTGATGGTGGCCGTGCTCTTCGTGCCCTTCCTCATCCTCTTCATCGTCATCGTCGCCTTCGATCTCCGCAATCCAGGCGGCGGAAGTCGCGACGCGGTCGAAATCGAACAGGCCTGTATGCAGGAGCCGGTCGAGGTCGACCTCACCGAAGTCGCAGGTCAGGATCTCCGCCTTGGGCTGCAGGGCGCGGATGATGCCCTTGACGCGGCCCAGTTCGTCGGGACTGACTTCGGATGCCTTGTTGAGCAGGACGATGTTGCAGAATTCAATCTGTTCGATGACGAGGTTTTCGAGGTCCTCTTCGTCGATATCATCGCGCTTCAGGGCATCCCCGCAGGCGAATTCGTCCTTCATCCGGAGGGCGTCGACGACCGTCACGATGCAGTCGAGCGTCGGGATCGCGACACCCGGGTAGGACGGGCGGGCGAGCTGCGGGTAGGAGTTGATGGTCTGGGCGATGGGCGCGGGTTCGCAGATGCCGCTGGCTTCGATGGCGATGTAGTCGAAGCGGTTCATCCGCGCGATTTCCTCCAGCTGGGCGACGAGGTCCATTTTCAGCGTGCAGCAGATGCAGCCGTTCTGCAGGGCGACGAGGCTGTCGTCCGTCTGCCCCACGACGCCCCCTTTCTCGATCAGGTCCGCGTCGATGTTGACTTCGCCGAGGTCGTTGACGATCACGGCGAACTTGACGCCGCGGCGGTTCGAGAGGATGCGGTTCAGGAGCGTCGTCTTTCCGCTCCCGAGGTAGCCGGTGATCAGCAGCACCGGCAGCTGCCTGTCTTTCAATTGGATTTCCATATCACTTGCGGGGCTTACTGCAATGCGTCATACCAGGCGTCCGTCACCGGTTCAAGCCATTCGTGTGAGGCGCCCTCCTGCACGTCGACGTGGCAGGTCAGATGCTGGAACCAGGAGTCCTTGGCCGCGCCGTGCCAGTGCTTGACTTCGGCAGGGATGGCGATGATTGTGCCGGGGGTCATCGGCACGGGTGCTTTCCCCCACTCCTGGTACCAGCCGCGGCCGGCAACGCAGATCAGAACCTGTACCTGCTTGTGGTGGATATGCCAGTTATTGCGGCAACCGGGTTCAAAGGTGACGTTGGCGATGCCGCCTTCCATCGGGGCAAGGTAACTGTTGCCGGTAAAATACTGGGCGTAAGCGCTGTTGGGCTCCCCTTTCGGCCATACGGAGAAGTCCACCGTCTGCACGGCGTCATGGCTTCCGCCGAAAACGGTCGCCAGCGCGCCGCGAAGCCGTTCTGCCTCCGCCGGTCCAACTTTCTCTTCCAGCAGGGACGGGAGGGCCCGGAGTTCCGCATCGGTCACTCCCACCGTGCGGGCGGCGGAGAGATGGGCGACGAGCTGCGGCTCGCAGCCGGGAAGCGCCGAGATGGCGCTGACTGTAACGAACTCCCGGTCGGCGTGGGCCAGGTTGTTCCGGGCGAAAATGTCGCCGAACAGGTGGGCTTTCAGGTAATAATCCGCCGCCGGGGAAAACTCGTTGCGCACGGGGCCGCCGAAGAGGCTCGCCTGGACCTCCGCGCCCTGTTTCAGGGCGTCATACCCTGCGGGCATCGGGTCGGCGTCCCGGCCGGGGGCGTCGTGGATGCCGGCGGATTCGCGCTGCGCCAGGACCCGCTGCAGCGTACTGAGCGCGTTGAGCGAGCGGGGGAAGCCGGTGTAGGCGTACAGTTGCGAGAGGGCTTCTTTGGCCTCGCTGACAGTAAGCCCGTTATCCAGTGCGGCGGAGAGGGCTTTTTCAAGGGCAGGCAGGTCTCCCTTGGCTTCAAGGGCTGCGATGGCGGCAAGACCCTGCCGCCGGGGGGAGATGATATTGTACGGTTGGGCGTTCATGATCAGGGGAATCAGGGTTAACGCAAAACAGAGGATTCTTTTCATAAGCGGGAGTCGTTATTCGGCGGAAAACAGGCGCTCGGCGTTCCCGGAGAGGATGCTCTCTGCGGGGAGATGATGGGCCTCCAGGCGGGCTTCCAGGGCCTTTTTTGCGCCAATGAGCGCAGGCGCGGCCACGTAGGGATAGTCGGAGCCGTAGAGGATGTGCGAGGGTTCCGTAATCGTCAGGAGCGAGGCGATGGCCTCATCCGTCGCGGCGCCGGCGAGGTCGAAGTACAGGCGCGCGAGGTTGGCGTCCACATCGACCGGCTTCATGTAGCCCTGGGCGACCATGACCGGCAGCAGCCCCTTGAAGCGGGGCAGGGCGTTCGGAAGGAAGGAACCGCAGTGCGGGACGACGACTTTCAGGTCCGGATAGCGGACCAGTACGTCGTGCGCGACCATGTTCAGGATGGCGCGCGTCGTCTCGGCCAGGTACTCGTAGGAAGCCAGCGGGACGACGGAGATCAGTTCTTCGTTGAACGCGGACGGCCTGTGGGGGTGGGTGATGATGACGGCCTTGCGGCTGTTCAGGTAGTCCATCAGGGGTTCGAGCGCCTCGTCGCCCAGGTACTGGCCGTAGCTGTTGGAGGCCAGCTTGACGCCGTCGGCGCCCAGGACCTCCAGCGCAAACCGCGCCTCGGCAACCGCTGCGTCGACATCCGGGAGCGGCAGTGCCGCGCAGAAGAGGAAGCGGCCGGGGTGCCGGGCCTTCAGCGCCGCGGCCTCTTCATTGAAGCGGCGGCAGACGGCGGCCGATTCCGCGGTGTCCCCGAAGAAAGGCTGCGGGGCAGGCATCGTGAGGACGGAGGTCCGGATTCCGGCCTCGTCCATGAACTTGAGATGGTCCTCCGCGCTCCAGGAAGGGATCGGGTATTTCTCGTCCATTTCCATTCCGTGTGCCCGAACCGCTTCCAGATAGGACTCCGGGATCATGTGGCTGTGCAAGTCAATCGCGGGCAGGACCTTGTCCCCGTCAGCGCAGGCTCCGATGGCAAATACAGACATAAGGATCAGGTAAAGAAACGATTTTTTCATATAGACAAAGATACTTTTTAAAATTGATATTGCTTTGTCAGGCATTGTATTTGCGGCATTACGCGACCATTAATTCACTTATTACAATATGAAAAGGTTTCTTGCCCTCTTCTTTTTTTCAGCACTTTTCGCGATGATTTCAACCCAGAGCAACGCCCAGCAGATCACGATCAACATCCGCTATTCCAGCGAGAACGGCGGTGCCCGGAAGTATGTCGAAGAGATGGAATCGAGCGGCATCGCCGCGAAGATCCGCGCCATCGAAGGCTGCATCCGCTATGATTATTTCTTCCCGGCCGACGATCCGGAAGGCCTGCTGCTGATTGACGAATGGGCGGACCAGGAAGCCCTGAACCGCTACCACAGCTCCCCGGTCATGCAGGAAGCTGCCGCACTGCGCGAAAAATACAAGTTGGGCGGCCGCCAGGTCCGGATGTTCCATCCGGCGGCCCCGGGCCCCCAGGGCAACAATTCCGGCAGGCAGGAGCGGCGTCCCTAAGGGCGGCCGATGACGACGTTCATCCGCTCCACCTCAATCTTTTCCCATACGTGCTCCCGCACGTAGGGCTCTTTTGCAAGATAGGCTTCGAGTTCATTCCGGTCTTCAAACTCCATAATGAGCGCGGAGCCTTTCATTTTCCCTTCTTCGTCGAGCAGGCCGCCGGCGCAGATCACGTGCTTTCCCAGCGCCGCCATCCCTTCCAGGTGGCGCGGGCGCACTTCCATCCGCTTGTCGAGCTTGCCCGCTCCGTCGTATGCCTTGACTAAAAACTGCATATCGTCCGTGTTTAATGTTGACAAGACAAAATACGGAATTAATGCGTATCTTGCAACAGGAATTCAGTCCCCGACAGGGGAAATCCCCTTGGATTGACTTGTGGCGTTGGAAGGACATTACGGATATAAGCGGATCCTGAAGGAATTATGGCCGATGGTGCTGATGCTGATGGTGACATCGGTGTACAGCATCGTGGACGGGTGGTTCATCTCCAATTACGCCGGGAGCACGGCATTCGCGGCGATGAACATCATCTGGCCTGCGGCAGCCATCATCTCCGCACTCGGACTGATGGTCGGCGCCGGCGGCAGCGCGCTGGTTTCCAAGACCTTCGGCGAAGGTGAGATCACCCGCGGCAACCATACCTTCACGATGCTCATCCGCCTGACCCTCGTCGCCGGCATCGCGATTTCCGCCGTCTTCTTCGTCTTCATGCGCCCCGTCGCGATCGCCCTCGGCGCGGAAGGCGAGATGGTGCGTTACGCGGTCACCTACGGGCGCATCCTGACCGTTGCGATGCCGGTCTACATGCTGCAGCTGGCCCTCCAACCGTTCTGCATGGCCGCCGGGAAGCCGCAGCTCGGAACGATGACCAGCATCGCCTGCGGGCTCACGAACATCGTCCTGGACGCGCTCTTCGTCGCCGGCTTCGGCTGGGGGCTGACCGGCGCCGCCATCGCGACAGCCGCTTCCTTCCTCGTCGGCGGCGCGATACCGACGCTCTATTTCAATTCCCGCCGCAACACGACGCCCCTCCGCTTCATCCACGACAGCCCGGAGGACTGGCCCGCCATCCGCCAGTCCCTGTCGAACGGCCTCTCCGAATTCGTCGGCAACATCTCTTTCAACATCATCGGCATCTGCTACAACCTCCAGCTGATGAAGTACATCGGCGAGAACGGCGTTTCCGCGTACGGCGTCCTGATGTACGTCGGATTCATTTTCGGGTCCGTCTTCATCGGCTACAACATGGGCATCTCCCAGGTCATCTCCTATAAATATGGCGCCGGTGACAAGGCGGAGCTGCGCAGCCTGCTGCGCAAGAGCTGCGCGCTGATCGCCGTCGGCGGCCTGCTGATCACGGCGCTCGTCGAGGGCCTCGCGCCGCAGATCTCCGCCGTCTTCGTCGGCTACGATGCGGCGCTCCGCGACCTGACGACCTACGCGATGCGGATCTATATGGTCTCTTTCCTGATCTGCGGATTCACGATGTTCGCCTCGGCCTGGTTCACGGCCCTGAACAACGGTCCGGTTTCCGCGGTCATCTCCTTCACGCGGACCCTCATCTTCGAGCTGGGCTGCGTCTTCCTCCTCCCCCTGCTGCTCGGCATCGACGGCATCTGGCTCGCCGTCAATGTCGCCGAAATCCTCGCGCTGATCCTCTCCGCCTCCCTCGTCCTGGGTCTCCGCCACCGCTACGGCTATTGATCCCCCGGGGCAGAGACACTTTTTTTTGCTTTTTTTCAAAATAACGCTTGCGATATAAAATAGAAGGTGTATATTTGCATCGTGAACGATATAAATAATTACGATATGGCAAAGATTTACGATTTCAAGACCCGCAGCAACAAGGGCGCGGAAGTGGACTTCGCGCAGTACGAAGGCAAGGTGCTGATGATTGTCAACACCGCTTCCAAATGTGGTTTCACCCCCCAGTACGACGGCCTCGAGGCCCTCTACCAGAAATACAAGGACCGCGGATTCGTGATCCTCGGCTTCCCCTGCGACCAGTTTGCCGGCCAGGAGCCCGGCTCCAACGAGCAGATCGAGGAATTCTGCCGTCTCAACCACGGTGTGACTTTCCCCCTGATGGCTAAGACGGACGTCAACGGTCCTGATGCCGAGCCCGTATTCGAGTATCTGAAGGAACAGGCTCCGACCGAGGAGTACAAGGGGCTGAAGGCCAAGGCGACCCGCACGATGCTGAAGGGACTCAGCAAGAGCGCGAAGAAGGACAGCGACATCCTCTGGAACTTCACCAAGTTCCTCGTCAGCCGCGACGGCGCCCGGATCAACCGTTACGCCCCGGTCACGACCCCCGAAGAAATTGAAAAGGACATCGAGGGAATGTTATGATCCGTGAGGAATTCCGACTGGACAACCAGCTTTGTTTCCGGCTTTATACCGCTTCGCGCCTTCTCACGCAGGCCTACCATCCGCTGCTCTCGAAGCACGGCCTGACGTATCCGCAGTACCTCGTGCTGCTGGTCCTGTGGGAGAAGGACGCGCAGCCGGTCAATGACATCGCCCGGCGCCTGCTGCTCGAGACCAACACGGTGACTCCCCTGCTCCAGCGGATGGAGAAGGAGGGAATCCTGGTCCGTCGGAGAGGCGAAAAGGACGCCCGCCAGATGATCGTGTCCCTGACCCGCAAGGGTATGGACCTGCAGAAGAAGCTGGCCGACGTGCCCGCGGCCGTCGGCAGCGCGGTCGCCTGCGAAAGCGTCAACCCCGCCACCGCACCAGCGCTGTTCCTTATGCTGGACGATATGATCCGCCAACTGAACAACCCCAACAAATAGCATCATGAAAAAACTCATCCTCATCCTTTCCGTGGTCCTCGCCGCCGCCTGTTCGGACGGCACGCCCCGGATCTATGACTTCAAGGCCGAGGACAACGCCGGCAAGGAAGTCGACTTCTCCAGCTACAAGGGCAAGGTCCTGCTGGTCGTGAACACCGCCTCCAAGTGCGGCTTCACCCCGCAGTACGAAGGCCTGGAAGCCATCTATAAGAAGTACAAGGACCAGGGCCTCGTCGTCGTCGGCTTCCCCTGCGACCAGTTCGGCCACCAGGAACCCGGCAGCAACGAAGAGATCGCCGCGTTCTGCAGCCAGAATTACGGGGTGACCTTCCCGCTGATGGCCAAGTCCGACGTGAACGGCGAGAACGCCAACGCGATTTTCAAGTGGCTGTATTCCGAGAAGCCTTTCGCCGGCTTCGGCGACAGCGACACCGGCAAGTTCATGGACGGAATGCTGTCGAGAAGCAACCCGGACTACGCCTCCAACCCGGACATCAAGTGGAATTTCACGAAGTTCCTCATCGACCGGAAAGGCCATGTCGTCGCCCGTTTCGAGCCCGTCGTGACCCCGGAAGAGATGGACGCTGAAATCCTGGCACTCCTGTAACCAGTCCAGGAAGGGTCCGGTGGAGAAAATGCCGGGAGAGAGGTGGAGGGTAAGGGAAAAATATGTATCTTTCAAGGACTAACCACACGATTATGAAGAAACGGGAGTTTTTGAAGACCGGGGCGCTGGCGGCGACGGGGTTGCTGCTGGGCGGGCCGGAGGCGCTGGCGGCGCGCGCTTTTGCGCCGCAGAATGCGGTCCCGCAGGACCGGAATGCGATGATGCAGGCTGCGATGGAGCGGCGGACCCGGCTGAAGGCGCCGGTAACGGCGCGCGGTAAGATCGGCAACGTGGAGGTCTCCCGGCTGATCCTGGGAGGGAATCCCTTCGGCGGATGGATGCACTCGCGCGACCTGCGGTATGTGCCGGCGCTGGCGAAGGCGTACCTGACGGAGGGGAAGGTGATGGAGATTTTCCAGATGGCCGAGAACTGCGGCATCAACACGATCGCCGGCCATCCCGTGATGATCGACATCCTGACGAAATACTGGAACCGCGGCATCGGGAAGATCCAGTGGATCTCCGACTGCGGCGGGAATGACTTCATCGAGGCGGCGAAACGCTCGGTCGACGCGGGTGCGTGCGCGGGATACTGCCAGGGGCAGAACTGCGACGCGCTGGTCGAGAAAGGCGATTTCGCGACGATCGAGAAGGGGTTGCAGATCCTGCGGGACGCGGGGCTGCCGGCCGGCCTGGGCGCCCACAGCATCAAGACCTTCCAGGCCTGCATCGCGCGCGGCATCGTGCCGGATTTCTGGTTCAAGACCCTCCACCACCTGAATTACTGGTCCGCGATGACGGACAAGCCGCGCCGGGACAACGTCTACTGCGAGGACGCGGAGGAGACGATTGCCTATATGGAGACGCGGCCGGAGCCGCTGGTGGCCTTCAAGGTGATGGCGGCGGGTGCGATTCCGCCGGCGGAAGGCATCCAGTACGGCCTCGACGGCGGCGGCGACTTCCTCTGTCTCGGCATGTTCGATTTCAATATGATCGAGGACGTCAACCTCTTCAACGAGGCGCTGGCGAAGGTCAACCGCAAGCGCCCCTGGCGGGGATAATTCTGTCATTTAAATAGTTTAGCATGAAACGCTTGACTTATCTCGGGCTCTTCCTTGCCCTGGTTGTTCCATGCCATCTGGCCGGCCAGAACCCCGTGATGCCGGTCTATCCGGAAGAAGGGAAACACGAACCGGACGCATCCCTCGTCCTGAAGGAAATCCGGACGGCGTCCGACCGCATCGTGGTCGCGCTCTTCAACAGCGACATCGTCGACCTGGACGGCGTCGACATCTCCGACCCGTCGCAGTGGAAGCTTGGCCGGAAGCCCGTCAAGGCCATCCACAAGTACGTGACCGAGGCAGACGCTTCCGAGCATCATATCTATATGGAAGTCGACCGGCTGAAGCGCGGCAGGCGTTACGTGCTCCGCACCCCGTACGGGAAGAAAGCGTTCCGATTCAATGACAGGAAAGTCTTCTGCGAGTCGATCAAGACGAACCAGGCCGGCTACAGCGCCCTGTCGAACGTCCGCTACGCGAACTTCGCGATCTGGCTGGGCGACGGCGGAGTCCGGAAGATCGAGGGCCCGCTGCCGGAATATACCGTCCTGAACCGGCGCGGGAAGAAGATTGCGAAGGGCGTCCTGCAGGAGCTGGGCGCGGACAAGTCCTCCGGGGACTTCGTGTACCGGATCGACCTGTCGGCCGTGCCGGAAGGCGGCCCGTACCGGGTTTCCGTCAAGGGGTACGGCGTGTCCTACCCCTTCGGCGTGGGCGGCGACTTCTCGAAAAAGGTCGCCTGGCTGAGTTTCCGCGCGCTGTACCACCAGCGCTGCGGCGTTCCCGTCGTGAAGCCCTACGCCGACTGGGATATCCGGACGAAGCCCTGCCACGAGACGGTGTACCTGACCTACGGGCCGATCGGTGAGGCCCGGCTCAAAGTGACCGGCGAGGAACCGACGGTCCAGGCCTGGGGCGGCTACCACGACGCCGGCGACGCCGACCGCCGCACCTACCATATGGATGTCCCCTCTTCCCTGCTGACGACCTACGAGGCCTTCCCGGAGTACTTCAAGGACGACCAGTTCAACATTCCCGACATCTTCGACGAGCATTTCAACATCCTCGGCAAGGGCAACGGAATCCCGGATATCCTCGACGAAGCCGAGTGGGGCACGATGTTCTGGGAGTATGTCCAGACCGAAACCGGCGAGATCCCCTGGGGTACCGAGACGACGGGCTATTCCCCGTTCACGACCTATGACCGCGAAGACCACCTCTTCGGCACGGAGGTCCTCTCCCCCATCACGGCCGCCTGGGCCGCCGCCCTCTTCGTCCACCTGGCGCGCCTGATCGAGCCTTACAGGCCCGAGCGCGCCGCCGAACTGATGGAACGCTCCGCCCGCGCCCGCAGCTCCCTGAAGGGGCAGGCTTTCCCGACCTTCGACATGTACTGGAACGTCGAGATGTACCTCAAGACCGGTGAGCCGCAGTACCACGACTACATCAAGGCCCACGCGGAAGACGTCAACGCCATCACCGAGACCTTCAACATGGGTACGGAAGCCTTCGCCCGCCGGGCCTGGCTGCCTTCGTATTTCTATTCCTATGTGCTCACGAAGACCCGGGAGACCGATCCCGCCGTCAAGGCCGTCTTCATCGACGCGATCCGCAGCACGGCGGAGAAGGAGCTGGGCTTCCTCGCGCAGAACGCCTATCCCGTCGGCACGCCGGAGAATCTCCGCTGGTGGGGCAGCAATGTCGCCCAGGGCCAGTACGCCTATCCGATGCTCCTCTGCTGGGGCCTGACCGGCGAGCAGAAGTACATCGACGGCGTCAGCCAGCTGATGGACTATGTCCTCGGGCTCAACCCGATGGGCAAGTGCTTCATGACGGGCATCGGCTACAACCGCGTCCACCATCCCCACGACCGGGAGACCGAATATACCAACCACGAGATGCACTGGGGCATCCGTCCCGGCATCATCGTCTTCGGTCCGGGCCTCGTCACGGGCAACGGCCGGAACTATCCGACAATCGACCGCAATACGCCCCGGGAGCGCATCTACATCGACAACAAGATGGCGATCTCCCAGAGCGAATTCACGATCTACCAGAGTCTCTGCTTCCCGGCCAACATCTATCCGATCCTGACCGGCGGCAGCGACTATCCGTTCGCGCAGAACTAGCTACAGCGCCTCGAGGAAGGCTTCCAGGAGCCGGGCGCAGTGGCCGGGCAGGACGATGTGGTGGTTCCCGATCGGGTTCCTGAGGAAATAATCCGTATTCCCGAGCCGGAGCAGTACCTGCGTCCGGCAGAGGTCCTGTTCTTCCAGGTTGGCGATGAGGCTTCCTTCCGCCGTAAAGTGGCGGGAGAGGTCGCCGGAGACCTTGAAGACGGTCACGGGACCCTCCGCGATCTTGCCGCGGATGCCGACGCCGATGCCGGACTCGTAGTGGGTGTCATAGCCATAGGATCGGACCATGTCGAGGGGGACGGTGCAGTGGGCGAAGATGATTTCCCCGGTCTCGGGATTGATCCGCGAGGGGTTCGCCTGGAAGCCGCTGACGCCGGTGAGCGCCCGCGCGATCACCATCGACAGCAGCGCCGGCACATCCCCTTCGCAGGAAGAGACGATGCCTTCCGCATTCAGCTTCGCAAGCGCGAGGCAGCCCGTGTTGTGGACCGTGCCGAGCAGGTCGAAGCAGCGCAGCGTCAGGCCGGCGAGGTCATAGCGGGCCACGAGGGCCTTCAGCGCACGGTAAATGCGCAGCGCGCCGTCTTCCGCGCTCTCCCCTGCCTGCGGGGCTTCCAGCGTGTCCAGAAGCGTCTGCATCGGGATATCAACCAGCTCCATCCCCAGCGCTTTGTTGACGGCCGCCGGGGGCGCGATGCTCGCGATCAGCCAGTCCGAAGGGCGGCCGATCACCCCGAGCTTCCGGCCCTGGAGCGCCTTGCGGGCGTAGTCGATCCGCTCGATCTCGCGGATGCGGGCGGCGACATGCTCCGGGTTGCCGTGGAGGATTTCCCCGCTGCGGCCGCGGTTGCGCAGGTAGGAGAGGATCTCCATCGCCGCGGGCAGCGAGTTGCTCTTCCCGGAGGCCAGCAGGTAGATCGGCTGGCGCGGCGGGATCTGGGGCAGCAGTTGGGCAAAGAGGCTCTCCGTGCCGCCGGTGCGGACGAAGATGAAGGCTGGGCCGTTTTCCCCGAAATGATCGAAATCCGGGCCCGCAAAGCGGTATTCCAGGCCCAGGGAGTTCAGGAATTCTTCCGTCACGGCGCGGACGGCGTTCTCGCTGTGAAGCGGGGAAGTCAGGGTGTGGATTGTAATCATGCACAAATATACGATGGGTTTTCCATTTCTTGTTTTATCTTTGCGCCCGAATGATGCATTTGGGAGAAATCATATCGCTGATTGTCGCCGTTTCGTGGACCGTCACGGCGCTCTTCGCCGACAAGGCCAGCCACCGGCTGGGTTCGATGACCGCAAACGTGCTGCGCCTCTCGCTTGCCGTGATTTTCCTCTCCGTGCTGCTCCTGGCAACGGTCGGACATCCCTACCCCGTCTATGCCGACGGGAAAGCGTGGCTCTGGCTTGCGCTTTCGGCGCTGGTGGGCTACGTCTTCGGCGACTGGTGTCTTTTCAACTGCTATCTTGCCATCGGTGCGCGTTTCGGGCAGCTTTTCATGACGCTCGCGCCGCCCATCGCCGCCTTTGCGGGCTGGGCCATCCTCGGGGAAACGCTGTCCTGGAAAGCGGCGCTCGCGATGGCCGTCACCCTCAGCGGCATCGCCATCTCCATCCTGAGCCGCGACGGCGGCCACAAGGTCCATCTGACCCTGCCCCTGAAGGGCGTTCTGCTGGGCATCGGCGCCGGTGCCGGCCAGGGCGTGGGTCTCGTGCTGAGCAAAGTCGGCCTTGCGCACTATACCGAGGCCATCCCGGCGGATGCGCACGCGCGGATGGCAGCGATGCTCCCCTTCGCCTCGACGATGATCCGCGCGATCGTCGGCGCCGCGGGATTCTTCCTCCTGATGACGCTGCAGCGCGACCTTCCCCGCCTCCGTTCCGGCCTCCACGACCGCAAGGGCATGGGCTACATGCTGATTCTGACGCTCTTCGGCCCCGTGCTCGGCGTCTCCCTCTCGCTGATGGCCGTCCAGTACACGAACGCCGGCGTCGCCTCGACCCTGATGGCCCTGACCCCGGTTCTCATCCTCATCCCTTACGCCTTCATCTTCAAGCAACGCATCCGCGCCCGCGAGATCCTCGGCGTCGCCGTCTCGATGGCCGGTGTCGCCCTCTTCTTCCTCCTTTAACCCCCCCCAACTGCGGGAGCAGGTCCAGAATCCCGCAGACCTCCAGCAAAAACCGCCCTTTTTGCGGGAGCTGGTCCAAATTCGCGCAGGCCTCCTGCAAAATCGGCCCTTTTTTCGGGAGCCGGTCCATAATCCCGCAGGCCTCCCGCAAAATCGGCCCTTTTTGAGGGAAGCGGTCCATTATTTTACAGGCCTCCATCACCTGGCAGCATTCTCTGCAGAATTTCAGACGCTGTCCAGCAGGCGTGCAGCCTGTTCATAGGAAATCCCGCAGACGCGGGCAATCTGATTCGGGTCGGCGCTGAAACGGTATCGGATCTGCCGGGCAAATTCCGACTGTTCGCTCGTCGTCAATTCGGAAAAAGAAACCCGCCCGAACAAGGAGAAACAAAGGTCCGGAACCGCCGCGAGAATCGTCTGATCCCGGAATGCCGGGAGATTCTGATCCCCCTGAATGCGTTTTTTTGCTTTCGAGGAATTCCTAAGAAAGAAATCCATCCGCTGAGGCGACCGGAAACAATCTTCAACGGTTTTATTATCCACATATTCCGAAGGCAGAATATACCCGCCTTCACAGACCCGCCAATCTTTCGGGAGATCAACGCTGTCGCTCCGGAACAAACGCATCCGGGCGCGGGCGGACAGATTAGAAAGCGGAATCCCGCCGTGCGGGGATGGATTAAAGAAGGTCGCCCCCGTTCCCCAGGCATACTGGCTCGGATGCGCACAGATGTTTGCCGCGACGCAGTTCATCTGGACATAGGCGACCGCTTTTTCAAACGCTTCTTTCTCATCGCCCTTTCCATTGTAGCCCGTCGGAATCTCCTGCGTATCCACGTGATTGCGCCGGAGCAATTCCCGGACGCCGTATTTGCGCCGATAATAGAGGGAATAACGGGCTTTGAAGCGCTCTACAAATGCAGTGACATCTTCTTCCTTTCCTTTGAGCAAGAAATGGACATGGTTGGACATTAGGATAAACGCCAATACGATTACTTCCGGGGTCTGCGCCGCCAGAATGGCGACATAATTCATCGCAACCTTGAAATCCTCCAAATCCCGGAACCACAAGCCGTTTTCAAGGTGATCAGTCGAGAGTAAAAATACCTTTTTCATAACACAATACCATTCTCCACATTCTTTCGACCTACCGAAACAAAAATAGCGATTAAGACAATATCGTCCAATAATTGCCGAAAAAAAGTATCTTTGTTTGAAGACGGATGAACAGGCTCTTGTCCCATATGCTGGAGAAGGCGGACCCGACGCAGGCAGCGGGCCTTGCCCGGTTTTTCAAGACCGGGCCCGGGCAGTATGGCGAAGGGGACAAGTTCCTGGGAATCAAGGTTCCCGTGACGCGCGTCGTGGTCCGGGAATGCTGGCGGGAGACAGACTTCCCGGCGCTGGAAGCATGCATCGCCAGCGAATACCACGAAGTGCGCCTGGCCGCGCTGCTCGTCCTGGTTGAGCACTTCCGCCACGCCCGGCCGGCGGCGAAGCCGGAGAACCGCGCCCGGCGGCAGCAGTGCGTCGACTTCTATCTGTCGCATACCGCCGGAATCAACAACTGGGACCTCGTGGACCTGAGCTGCTATCCGCTGCTCGGGGAATGGCTGCTCGACAAGGACCGTACGCTCCTCTATGACCTGGCCCGCCGCGGCCGGACCCTCTGGGAGCAGCGCATCGGCATCGTCAGCACGATGACCTTCCTCCGCCACGGCCAGCTTTCCGATACCTTCGCCATCGCCGACATCCTGCTCCACCACCCCCACGACCTGATCCACAAAGCCGTCGGCTGGCTCCTCCGCGAAGCCGGCAAACGCGATAAATCCGCTCTCGAGGCCTTCCTGAAAGGCCCTGATGCCGGCCGGACGGACACGCCCCGCTATGCGGCGATGCCGCGGACGATGCTCCGCTACGCCATCGAAAAGTTCCCCGAGGCGGAACGCCAATCCTACCTTTCCGGACATGCCCACTGAGAAACACCCCTTCGAGCCCTTCCTGCCGCCGGAGGCGCACATCCTCTTCCTCGGCAGCTTTCCGCCCCAGCCTCACCGCTGGTCGATTCCGTTCTATTACCCGAACTGGATCAATGATTTCTGGCGCATCCTCGGGCTTATCCATTTCTGCGACAGGGACCATTTCTGCATTCCCGGCGAGAAGCGCTTCGACGAGGCCGCCATCCGCGCCTTCTGCACGCAGGCGGGCCTGGCCTTCTATGATACCGCCTGCGAGGTCCGCCGCCTGCGGGACAATGCCTCCGACGCCTTCCTGGAAGTCGTTACGCCCACCGATGTGGCGGCGCTGCTGGCACGGATTCCCCGCTGCGGCACCCTCGTCACCACCGGCCAGAAGGCGACGGAAGTCATCGCCGCGACGTTCGGCTGCCCCGTCCCGCCCGTCGGCGGCTGCATCGACATCACGGTCGGCCCTGAGGCCCGTCCCATCCGCTTCTGGCGGATGCCGTCGACCTCCCGCGCCTATCCGCTCCCGCTGGAACAGAAGGCCGCGGCCTACCGCCGGCTGTTCCTTTGATTCATTTATCCCGTCCGGGCTTCATGCGCCCGCCATGGCCTGAAAGTACCGTGGGGGTGTAGGAGGCCTGCGGGATTATGGACCGGCTCCAGCAAAAAAGGCCGATTTTGCAGGAGGTCTGCGGGATTCTGGACCGCCTCCCGCAAAATGGGCCGATTTTGCAGGAGGTCTGCGGGATTATGGACCGGCTCCAGCAAAAAGGGCCGATTTTGCAGGAGGCCTGCGGGAATTTGGACCAGCTCCCGCAAAAAGGGCGGTTTTTGCCGGAGGTCTGCGGGATTCTGGACCGGCTCCCGCAGTTGGGGGACGGGAAGGAAGAGAGGAAGGGATGGATGAAGAAATGAAGGAATGATGGGAAAATGCAGTATCTTTGCGGTATGTTTGAAGTGACGAAGATTTCGGATACGATGGAGGGAGGGCGCCGGAGGGCGGCTTTCCTGACCTGCGGGGCGGTGTGTTCCCGGCAGATTGAGATTGAAACGGAAGGTGAGATCATCCGCGGCGTGCAGTATACCGGCGGTTGCAACGGCAACACGCAGGGGGTCAGCGCCCTCTGCATCGGGCGCAGGAAGGATGAGGTCATCGCCCTGCTCGAAGGAATCGACTGCGGCGGCCGCGGCACCAGCTGCCCCGACCAGCTCGCGCGGGCGCTGAAGCAGTTATGAAACGGCTGATTCTCTGGGACCTGGACGGGACGCTGATCGACACGCTGGAGGACCTCGGCGCGGCGGTGGATCATGCGCTGAAGCTGCGCGGGCTGCCGGTCCATACGCCGGCGGAGTACCGCCGGATGGTCGGCCACGGCGTCCGGAACCTGGTCCGGCAGGCGCTGGAAGCGGCGCTTCGCAAGGCCGGCGGGACGGCCCTGCCGGACGACGCCGCGGTCGATGCGGCGCTGGCCGATTTCAAGGAATTCTATACCGCCCACATCGACGTGTTCACGCGGCCCTATCCGGGAATTCCGGCACTGCTGACCGAACTGCAGGGCCGCGGCATCCGGATGGCGGTCGCCTCCAATAAATTCCAGGAAGGCACGGAATACCTGATCCGGGAATTCTTTCCGGACATCGCGTTCGTCTCGATCCTCGGGAACCGGCCCGGCTTCCCGCTGAAGCCCGCGCCGGAAATCGTGGAAGAAGTCCTGGCGAAAGCCGGCGTCGCCCGGGCGGACGCCCTGCTGGTCGGCGACTCCCCTACCGACATGAAGACCGCCGCCAACGGCGGCATCGGATCCATCGCCGTCGCCTGGGGCTACCGGACGCCGGAGGAACTGGCCGGAAACCGGCTCGCCGGCTCCGTCAGCGCGCTCCGCGAAATGCTGCTTCAGGAATAGCCTATTCGCCGATAAAGCCGGTAATCAGCCGGAAAACCGGTTCGTAGCTTTCGAACCGGACCGTTTTCATATTGTCCGCCGGCGTATGGTAGTGCGGGAAAGCGCTGCCTTCCTGGTTCTCAAGGAAAATGCAGGGGACGCCGCGCTCCGCAAAGGGATAGTGGTCGCTGTTGGCGGCCAGTTCCCCGCGGTTGAGCGCCGTGAAGAGCCCGAGGCGGGCGTTGACCGCCTCGAAGCGCGGAAACAGTCCCATCCCGGCGTCGCTGACCTCGCAGTAGATCGCCGGACTGTCATCCCCGATCATATCGATATTGAACAGGTAGCGGATCTGCGAGAGCGGGGCGGACGGATGCTCCACATACCAGGTCGAACCGCGCAGGTTCGCGTCTTCCCCGGAGAAGGCGATGAAATACATATCGTATTCCGGACGGTGCTTCGCGTAATGGGCCGCCAGCGTCACGACGGCCGCCGTCCCGGATGCGTTGTCATTCGCCCCCGGATAATAGACCCGGCGGCCCAGGTTGCCCAGGTGGTCGTAATGGGCCGTAAAGACATAGCAGCTGTCGTGTTTCGCCCCTTCCACCTTCGCGATCACATTGAAGCACTCATACCCTTCCAGGAACGTATTCTCTACGTTCAGTTTCACCCGCTTCACCCCTTCGATCGCCTCCGGCGTGACCCAGACGATGGGCTTGTCGACCACCCGTTCGCCATAGGCCTTGTAGAACTTGATCGGCGCCGTCCAGGTATACAGCAGCCCGGCATTGGGCAGTTCGCCCGCCGTCTGGAGCTTTGAGAAGACGTCGCGGTGGCGGTACGTGAACCAGAACTCGCAAACGACCATACAGCCGGCATACTCCGGTTTCGCCAGGTCCGCATAGATGCGTTCCGGGTCGAAGTGCAGGGTATCCACATGATAGACCGGGAACTCCCCCTTCACCCCGGGCGAATACTCCCGCATCGAGAAATCCACCCCGGCACGCAGTTTCTTCCCGTCCGCCCACATTTCCATCGCCCCGTTGAACGTGTTGATATCCAACGTAAACGGCTGCAGCGTTACCGCATCCGCGCCGGCCTTCCGGAATTCCTTCTCCAGATACTTCCCGGCCTTGTTCGCGCCATCCCGCGCATACCCGCGTCCCTGATACTTCGCGGAGCTCAGCTCCCTGACGATCCGCCGGAAATGCGGCAGGTCCTGCGCGCCCGACGGAAGGGCCAGGAGCAAAAGCGCAAATACTAACAGTTTCTTCATGGCAACACCAGTATCATTCCCCGGTCGTTGTCAACGAAACCGAGGGACGCATACAGCGGCCGCCCGGATTCCGTTGCATCCAGGGTTATCTTCGTACATCCCTTTTCCCGGGCATCGGCAATCAGGCGTTCCATCATTGACCGGGCAATCCCAAGCCTGCGATACTCCGCGCTGACGAAAACATTCATGACGTGGCCCAAACGACCGTCCGGATGACGGTATGCAGGAATAATCCGGCCATAACAGACAGTCGCACACCCGACCGCCCTTCCGCCGTCCCCGTCGTCCACGGTTGCCAGGACGGTCGTCTGGTCTCCTTCGAGGAAATAGCGCCGTGTGTTTTCCAGAAACGCCGGGTCAAACTGCACGTCGGGAGACAGGCCGTTCACCGTCCGCAGCATTTCGAGCCGCAGCCGCATCAGGTCCTCCCTATCGTTTCTGCCCGCTATGTGAATCGTTATCATCCCGCTCGCCGTTTCTTGCAGCAAGGTAACAAATCCGGAGAAATCCGCCAAATAATGCTTACCTTTGAAATACGATTCCTTGGTTATGAAGAAGTACCTTATCCTGGCGCTCTGCCTGCTGGCAGCTGCCTGCCGTCCGGCTCCGGAAGTCTATGACCTGCGCTGCGAAGGGCTGGAAGAGCCCCTGGCGATCGACGGCGCCGCACCGCATTTCAGTTGGAAAATCCGGGCCGCCGCGCCTGCGCAGCATGCGTATCAGATCCGCGTGGAAGGCGTCTGGGACTCCGGGATGGTCGTATCGGCCGACCAGGTGATGGTGCCGTACGGCGGGCCGGCGCTTGCAGCGAAGGGGCAGTACCGCTGGCAGGTGCGCGTCTGGACTTCGGAGAAGCAGGCGTCCCGCTGGAGTCGGCCGCAGCGCTTCGGCGTCGGAATCGTCGAAGGGGCGGCGATGGCGGGCGAGTATATCGGCGCCGTGCCCGGCGAGGGCCGCGCTCCCCTGCTGCGCAAGCGCTTCACCCTGAATCGCAAACCGGGCGCGGCGCTGCTCTACATCAATTCCCTGGGATACCATGAAGCCTCCATCAACGGCCGCCCGGTCTCGGACGCCGTCCTGACGCCGGCCGTCTCCGAGCTCGACCGGCGGTCACTGATTGTCGCCTACGACGTCACGGATCTCCTGCAGAAAGGAGCGAATGAGCTCATAATCCTGGCCGGCTCCGGCTGGTACAAGCCGGCGACGTTCGGGGCCAAGTACGCCGGGCCGCTGGTCCGGGCGGAACTGGCCCTGGACGGAGCGGTGGCCGTCGCGACGGACGCGTCCTGGGAAGGCGCCTGGAGCGGCTACCGCGACGATACAAGCTGGGAGCCGTACGGCTTCGGCGGAGAGAAGATTGATGCGCGGGTGGTTCCGGAGAGCATGGACGCCGCGGCGCTGGATGCGATGGACTGGGGTCCTGTCGATGTCGTCAAGGTCGAGGGAATCGCCGCCTCACAGCAGATGTGCGAGCCCTGCCGGGTCCAGGAAGTCCTGCCCGCGCAGAGCGTGACGGCCTGCGGCGAAGGCGCCTGGCTCGTGGATTTCGGGCAGACGGTGAACGCGATGGCGGACTTCCGCCTGCCGGAGCTGCCGGCCGGGACGGTCGTGAAGGCCTCCTTCGCCGGATTCCTGCAGGACGACGGGACGGGCTATTACGTCGGCCGGAACGAATATACCGCCTCCGGCCGTCCCGGCGGCGACCGCTTCGTCAACCGCTTCAACCATCACGTCTTCCGCTATGTCCTGTTCGAGGGGCTGCCGGAGGCGCCGGCCGCGGAAGGCCTCCGGGCGCTCCGGATACGGACCGATTACCGCCGCGGCGCCTCGTTCCGGTCCTCAGACGGGGAGCTGAACCGGATCCACGACATGATCGCCCACACGCTGGAAAACCTCTCCTTCGACGGATATATGGTCGACTGCGCGGACATCGAGCGCCTGGGCTACGGCGGCGACGGCAACGCCTCGACGCTGTCCCTGCAGATTCTCGGCGATGTCGCGCCCCTCTACATGAACTGGCTCCAGGCCTGGATCGACGCAGTCCAGGAAGACGGCGGCCTGCCGCATACCGCGCCGAATCCTTACCGGGCCGGCGGCGGTCCCTACTGGTGCGGCTTCATCGTCCAGGCCCCCTGGCGCACCTGGATGAGCTACGGCGACGACCGCCTGCTGCACCGCTGCTATCCGACGATGAAACACTGGCTGGAGTACGTCGACGCCTATATGGTCGATGGCCTGCTCACGCCCTGGCCCGACGGGGATTACCGCTGGTGGTTCCTCGGGGACTGGGCGGCGCCGGACGGCGTGGACGTGACCGACCCCGCCTCCGTCGGTCTCGTGAACAACTGCTCCCTCTGCCAGGTTTATCAGGACCTGGAGCAGATTGCCCGCCGGCTCGGCGAGGAGGCCGACGCGGCGGCGTTCCGCGCCCGCTATGATGCGCTTGCGAAGCGGATCCACGAGACCTGGTACAATCCTGACAACGCGACGTATGCGACCGGCAGCCAGATTGACATGGCGTATCCGCTGCTCGTCGGCGTAACGCCGCCGGAGCTCCGCCAGGCCGTGCGCGACCGCCTGCTGGACCGCACGGAGACCATCTACGGCGGCCACCTGGCGACCGGCCTCGTCGGCGTCCCCGTCATCACCGAGTGGGCGACACTCGCCGGCGAAGCGGACTGGGTGTACGGGATGCTGAAGCAGCACGGCTATCCGGGCTACCTCTACATGCTCGACAACGGCGCGACCGGCACCTGGGAGCACTGGAACGGCCGCCGCAGCCGCCTCCACAACTGTTTCAACGGCATCGGCAGCTGGTTCTACCAGGCCCTCGGCGGCATCATCCCCGAAGCACCCGGCTACCGGCGCCTCCGCATCGAGCCGCAGGTCCCCGCCGGGCTGGACTGGGTCGAAGTCCGTCAGGAGACGCCCTACGGGCCGGTCCGGGTCGCCCGCCACGGCAGAAAGCTCCACTTTGAAATCCCCGTGGGCGTGACCGCCGCCGTCGGCGGCCGGGATTACGCCGCCGGCGTTTATGATATCGACCTGTGATGGACAGTCCTTTCTGGGTATACTTGCTGGGCATCGCGGCGCAGTCGTTTTTCGGCGTGCGCGTACTCGTGCAGTGGATCGCCTCGGAACGCGCCGGGAAGGTGCTTTCGCCGGGCGCGTACTGGGTGTTGAGCCTGGTGGCCTCGCTGCTGATGATGGTCTATGGCTGGATGCGCCGGGACCTGACGATCATCGTAGGCGAATGGGTCGTGTACTTTATTTATCTGTGGAATGTCGGGGCGAAAGGGCTGCTGCGGAAGCTGCCGAAATGGGCGGTAGGCGTGCTGGCGGCGCTGCCGGCCGTAATCCTGCTGCTGGGTTGGATTTCCGAAGGGGAATTCGGGCCGCTGGTGGAGGACCTGGGCGTCCGGGGGCCGCTGCTGGTGCTCGGGCTGACCGGGCAGGCGGTCTACAAGTCCCGCCTCATCTACCAGATCGTCTACAGCGTCCGGCGCCACGAGTCGCTGCTGCCGCCGGGATTCTGGATCCTCGCCGTCTGCGGCTCGCTGCTGCTGATTGTCTATGCCCTCCTGCGGCACGACTGGGCGCTGCTTCTCGGGCAGTGCGGCATCTTCATCGCCCTGCGGAACCTGATGATACATTTTTCGGGCTTAAAACGATAAAGTCGGCGAAAACTGCTATCTTTGCCGACAGACTAAAACCAAATTATCCATAGAATGAAAAAACTCTTAACTGCAGCCCTGCTGCTTGCCGCTCTCCTGAACGCCTCCGCCCAGGAAAAGGAAGTCAAGACGGGCTGGAACTTCGGCGTGCTCCCCTGCGCGACTTACTCCGTTGACAACGGACTCCAGTACGGCGCCTTCGGCGACATCTACAACTACGGCGACGGCAACACCTACCCGGACCCGCTCCACAAGATCAGCTGGGAAGTCTCCCATTTCACCAAGGGAAAGACGCGCCTCTACCTGGCGTATGACTCCAAGTACCTGATCCCGAATATGCGCCTGAACGCCTCGGTCACGTACGTGAACGACCCGATGTTCAACTTCTGGGGCTTCAACGGCACCCAGGCCCTCCAGAACTACGATCTCTGGGGCAACCACGGCACCGCAATCAACTATTACGGCATGAGCCGCAAGATGTTCCGCGCGCTCGCAAACGTCCAGGGCCGCCTGGCCGAGCATCTCAACTGGGCCGCCGGCATGAATTTCTGGCACTGGGACATCGGCGATATGCGCGATTCCGGCTTCACGACCGAGCAGGGCGGTGACAACAAGATCTACTACAACAAGGGCGTCACCCTCTACAAGCGCTACCAGGAAATCGGCGCCATCAAGGCCAGCGAGGTCAACGGCGGAAACGCCCTCGAGCTCAACGCCGGTCTCGTCTATGACAGCCGCGACATCGAAGCCGCCCCGAACCACGGCATCTGGGCCGAAGCCTATCTGAACAGCAACGTGATCGGCCAGCGTTACATGAAGGCCTGCGTCTATTTCCGCAACTACATCGACATTCCGATCCACATCAAGGCCGGCGATCCCGTCTTCGCCTACCGCCTGGCATGGCAGCAGACCATTGCCGGCGAGACCCCGTTCTACATGATCCAGAACGTGCCGCTCCTCGTCCAGCGCAACATGATCTCCGAGGGCTTCGGTTCCTCCAACACAATCCGCGGTATCCGCGAGAACCGCATCCTGACCGAAGGTTTCGCCTGGCTCAACGCCGAACTCCGCGTCAAGCTCGTGAACTTCAAACTGGCGAACCAGTTCTTCTACATCGCCGTCAACCCGTTCTTCGACGCGGGCGTCGTGACCAAGGAGTACCGTCCGGAATTCTTCCGGAACGCCGCCAGCCAGTTCGATCCCAAGCTCATCCTGCTGGGAGAGGACGCGAAGATTTACGATCCCGCCAAGAAGGGTGACATCGTCTACAGCGCCGGCGCCGGCCTGAAGGTCGCGATGAACCAGAACTTCATCGTCTCCGTCGAGCTCGCCAAGTGCCTCTACAAGCCGCTCGACGCCGGCATGTGGCTGGGCATCGGCATCAACTACCAGTTCTAAACACGCCAGCCATGAAAAAACTTCTCAGCGCCGCGCTTCTCCTGTACGCGGTCCTTTCGCTGAACAGCTGCCTCGCCGGCCGCTATATGTCCAGCTACGCCCTCCAGCCGGAAGTCCACGGCATCGCGGACATCGAGCGTACCCGCCACAAGGCCGACTCCCTGATGCCCGGCAGCACCGCCTGGTATGACGGCCTCAAGGCGCAGGGCATCCTGAAAGACACGACCATCGTGGGTTACCGCGATTTCAAGGTCCACGCCTGCTATGTTCCCGCCAGGAACCCCGAGCGGGCGGAAGGGACCGCCATCGTCGTCCACGGCTACGGTGACAACCACCTGGTGTTCCTGTACCTGGTCCGCATGTACCGCGACCTCTTCAACTACAACGTCCTCTTCCCGGACCTGCAGTACCATGGCTATTCCGAAGGCGACCATATCCAGATGGGTTGGTACGACCGCTTCGATGTCGAGAAATGGATTGAAGTGGCCCACAACATCTTCCGGGACGACTTCATGGTCCTCCACGGCGTTTCGATGGGCGCCGCGACCGTGATGATGACCAGCGGCGACCCGCTGCCGGAGTATGTCCGCGCTTTCGTCGAAGACTGCGGCTACGCCTCCGTCATCCTGCAGTTCAACAGCAACCGCAAGCAGACCTTCTGGTTCATCCCGCCGGATGTCCTCCAGAGCGCGAGCCTCGTAACCCGCAACAAGTTCGGCTGGGGCTTTTGGGAAGCCTCTTCGATGAAGCAGCTCGAAAAGTGCGACCGTCCGATGCTCTTCATCCACGGCGACGCCGACGACTTCGTCCCCTTCTCCCACCTCCAGATGAACTATGACGCCAAGACCAAGGGCTACAAGGAGATGTGGGTCGCCGAGGGCGCCGTCCACGCCAACGCCTACGCCAAGCACCCCGAGGAGTACCAGCGCCGCGTTTACCAGTTTTTGCAAAAAGCCAAATCCATGTAGCGGTATTTTCGCCATTTTTTGGTAGCTTTGTATCCCGGTTAACTCTTTAATCGGGATTTTTTTGTACGACACCATTCCTAACGCCGGCCTGTTCCGATCGGGAACGCTCGCCGAGACGGACGTGTACGAGTTGCACGCGCCGCAGTTCACCAACCGCTATTTTATCCTGAGCCACGCCGGAACGCGGCGGCTGATGGCTTCGCCCGAGGTCGTGGGGTATGACTCCTACCTCGCGATGCTGCCGCCGACCCTCGCCGGGCTGCATCTCCTGTACCCGCAAGGCGGCGCGGACCTCGACATCCTGACGATTCTGCGCGGCGGGCTGAACTATCCGATGGAGGAAGCCTGCTACCGCAGCGGCATCCGCGTCCGCGACATCCATTTCCTCTCCTGCGAGCGCATCATCGAGGACCACGTCATCCGGGGCCTCGACATCAAATATGAAAAGGTCCGCGCGACGGCGGACCGCACCCTCCTGCTCGGCGACATCGTCGCCACGGGAGACACCCTCCGGCTCTGCCTGGAAGCCGTTTTTGACCTCTTCCACCGCAAAGGCGGCAGCCTGCGCAAAGTCATCCTCTTCACCATCGGCGGCACGCGCGCCGTCGCGCTCCTGGAGGCCCTGACCGCCCGGGCGCGCACGCTGTTCCCCGGCTTCCAGAACTTCGAATGCTTCTTCTACGAAGGTGCATTCACGGTCTACGAAAACAAGGGCGTGAGCGGCATCAACACCCCGGATATCGATTTCGGCTGGCAAGGGGGCGTCATTTCCCCCGAATTCCGCCGCTATATCCTGGAGCGTCCCGACGCCCTGCTGGAAAAATGCATCATCTACGACGGCGGCGCCCGCCGCTACGAGATTCCCGTCCATTTCCACGAAGTGCTGGAATACTGGGAGGGCATCCTGGCGCGGGCGGAGCGGATCGACCCGGTCGCGCTGGTCTGCGAAAAGCTCGGCTGCGACGGACCGCAGGCGTTCGACGCCTGGCGGGACGGCTGCTGCTTCCGCGCGTTGCCGGAGGCGGACCTGCGCCCGCTCTGGGAGGCGGAGCAGCGCCTGCTCGCCGCCGCACCGTCGCTCCCCCTGCGCGCCCTCGCGGAGCGGCGTGTCCAAGAACTGAAAGAAATCCTTACCCGATATGAATAAGACGAACAGAACGGACGTGGACTACACGAACGGACCGGTTGGAAAAGCCGGTCGCAAGAGCGCGCCGAGCATGTTTATGGTCATGCTCGGCTTTACCTTCTTCTCCGCCAGCATGTGGGTCGGACAGCAGCTTGCCGCCGGCCTCGATTTCGCCGGCTTTGTCTTCGCGCTGCTGTTGGGCGGCCTGATTCTCGCCACCTACACCGGCGCGCTGGGTTTCATCGGCGCCGAGAGCGGTCTCTCGCTCGACCTGCTGGCACACAAGAGCTTCGGCGCCAAGGGCAGCTGGCTCCCGAGCGCGATGATCAGCTTCACCCAGATCGGCTGGTTCGGCGTGGGCCTGGCGATGTTCGCCATCCCGGTCGCCAAGGAGATTTTCGGGCTCGAGGTGACGCCTGACCATATGCCGACGGCAGGATACATCCTCGTGGCCGTCGCGGGCATCCTGATGACCGCCAGCGCCTATTTCGGCATCAAGAGCCTCACGATCATCAGCTACATCGCCGTGCCCGCCGTCGCGGTCCTCGGCACCGTCGCGATGATCCTTGCCGTCAAGCGCGGCGACCTCGGGCTCGTCGAGCAGTTCGCCGTCGGCGCGAAGGACCTCGGCGTCATCGCCGGCGCGGGCCTCGTCATCGGCAGTTTCGTCTCCGGCGGAACGGCGACGCCGAATTTCAGCCGCTTCGCAAAAAGCGGCAGGGTCGGCCTCATCGTGACAGTCGTCGCCTTCTTCCTCGGCAACAGCCTGATGTTCCTGTTCGGTGCCGTTTCCAGCATCTATGCGGGCGGAAACGACATTTTCGAGGTGATGCTGCACCTGAACCTCTTCTACCTCGCCGTGCTCGTCCTCGGCCTGAACATCTGGACGACGAACGACAACGCCCTCTATTCCGCCGGCCTCGGCCTTTCCAACATCTTCGGCCAGTCCAAGAAAAGGATGGTCATCCTCTCCGGCCTCATCGGCACCCTCGCGGCCGTCTGGCTCTACTGGAATTTCGTCAGCTGGCTGAACGTGCTGAACTGCACCCTTCCGCCGGTCGGCATCATCCTCGTCATCCATTATTTCACCCACCGCAAAGCCTATCGGGACGGCACCCTGGACGAACCGGCCGTGAACTGGAGCTCCGTCGCGGGCGTGGTCGCCGGCGCCATCGTCGCCAACCTCGTCCCCTGGGGCATCCCCGCCATCAACGGCATGGCCGTGGCCGCCCTCTGCTACTGCCTCGGAAACGCAATTACAAAGAAATGAAAAGCTATATCGAACGCAACCGGGAGCGCTTCTTCGCGGAGCTGTTCTCGCTGCTGCGGATTCCGTCCGTCAGCGCCCAGCCACAACACCGGGAAGACATGTACCGCTGCGCGGAGCGGCTCGTCGAACTGCTGAAGGCTGCCGGTGCAGACGAGGCTGCCGTCCATGAGACGAAAGGCCATCCGGTCGTCTACGGCTGCAAGGACATCGGTGCGCCGAAGACCGTCCTGGTCTACGGCCACTACGACGTCCAGCCCCCGGAGCCGCTCGAAAAATGGCGCACGGACCCCTTCGAGCCCGTCCTGGGAAAGGACCCTGCTACCGGCGAAGACGCCATTTACGCCCGCGGCGCGAATGACGACAAAGGCCAGCTCTTCATGCACCTGAAGGCCTTCGAGTATCTTTGCGCCGAAGGCAGGCTCGCCCACAATGTCAAGTTCATCTTCGAAGGCGAGGAGGAAATCGGCAGCCCGTCGCTTCCCGCCTGGGTCGAGGCCCACAAGGACCTGCTCGCCGCAGACGTGATCCTCGTCTCCGATACGACGATGATTTCCGACAAGGTCCCCTCGATCAACTGCGGCATGCGCGGCCTCGCTTATCTCGAGGTCCAGGTGACCGGGCCCAACAAGGACCTCCATTCCGGCCATTTCGGCGGCGCCGTCGCTAATCCGATCCACGTCCTCTGTGAGATGATCGCATCCCTGCACGATGCCGACGGACGCGTCGCCGTCCCCGGCTTCTATGACAGGGTCGTCGAACTGTCCGCGGAAGACCGGGCGCTGCTGAACCGCGCCCCGTTCGACCTGGAGGAATACAAGGCGTTCCTGGACATCGCCGACGTGCGCGGCGAAAAGGGCTACAACACCCTGGAGCGCACGGCGATCCGGCCCTGCCTCGACGTCTGCGGCATCTGGGGCGGCTATACGGGCACCGGCGCGAAGACGGTCCTCCCTTCCACCGCCCACGCGAAGATTTCGATGCGTCTCGTTCCGAACCAGGATTCCGCCGAGATCACAAAGTTGTTTGCGGCCCATTTCAAGGCCCTCGCGCCCGCCTGCGTCAAGGTCGAAGTATCCCCCTGCGAAGGCGGCGACGGCTTCCTGATTCCGCTCAGCTCCCCGGCGTACAAGGCCGCTTCCCGGGCAATGGCGGACGTCTATGGCATCGAGCCCGTTCCGGCCCGCGGCGGCGGTTCCATCGCAATCCTGGCGCAGATGCAGCTCATCCTGGGCATCGATCCCCTGCTGATGGGCTTCGGCCTCGAACGCGATACGATCCACTCCCCCAACGAGAGCTTCCTGCTCCGCCAGTTCTATGCGGGCATGGAATCCATCGCCCGCTTCTATCGCTATTATTAGGATCCGCTAGAATTTCCGCATGACGCCGACATTGATGACGGCGCGGGCGGCGGCGACCAGCGGGTTCGCCTGGACGAGGTAGGTATTGGTCCGTTTCGTATCCACGGAGCCGTCCTTGTTGGCGGAGCGGCGTACGGAGGCGTCCCAGTTGAAGGACGGGTAATCCAGCGAAGTATAGATCATGTATCTGTCCGTGACGTCATAGCTGACGAGCGGATGGATTTCAATGCCGTAGATCGTCTTCTGCGCATCCCGGTCCAGGACGCCGTCCGTCCGCGGCATATGGATGCCATAGTAGCCGTCCAGCTCCACCCAGACGCCCAGCTTGTCCTGCAGCAGCGAGAAGGTCCGGAAGCGCAGGTACGGGCTCACTTTCCAGGAGCGGTAATCCCCGCCGAAGCCGTTGCCCATCAGCAGGTTCATCGCGGTGGACTTGAGGCTGGTCGCGGAAAGGAAGGTATCCCCTTCCGTGGAGGAACAGTTGGTGTAGGCGAACTTGACGCCGGCGACCAGCCCGGGCAGGAAATAATAGCCCACCATCGGCTTGATCGTATAATTGAACGCCGAACGGCCGGATTCGGCAGCCGTCGTAACGGAATTGGACGTCGAGACGTTGTCCGTGTACAGGCCGAACTGGAAGCCGTACGTGAACTGTGCCCGGGCGGCAAAGGCGGCTGCAAGGACCAGCAGCGCGCTGAACAGGAGTTTTTTCATGGAAGTGAAACTTTAATCGTCTGAATCTCCGATAATGATGACGAGTCTGTCTCCCGGCTCCAGCTTCATGCTGCCGTGCGGGACCAGGAAGCGCTCGTCGCGCCGGACCATCATCACGCGGACGCCGTGCGGAAGGCGCATCGCACGCAGCGTGTCGCCGTTCACCAGGTCCTCCTCCGTCACAATGTGGTCGCGCAGCATACCCATCGCCTCGGGGACCTCCATGCCGAAGGTCTCCGGGATGGGATCCATGTCATAGCTGAGCCGCAGCCGCTTCGCGACTTTGTCGAGGCTGCCGCCCTGGACCAGCAGGGAAAGCAGCGTAATCACGAAGACGATGTTGAAGATCTCCGTGGAATCCTCAAGCCCGGCGACTACCGGATAGAGGGCGAACAGGATCGGGCCCGCGCCCTTGAGTCCCACCCAGGAGACGAAGGTCTTCGCCCGGGCGGAGATTTTCCGGAACGGCAGCAGGCAGAGGAAAACGCTCGCAGGGCGGCCGACCAGCGTCATGAAGAGGCCGACCTGGATCGCGGGCCAGAGCATCGGGAGCATCTGGGAAGGGCGCGCCAGCAGGCCCAGGATCAGGAACATCACCATCTGCATCAGCCAGGTAAGCCCGTCGAAGAACTGGAAGACTTCCTTCTTGCGGAACAGCCGCGCCTTGTTGCCGATGATGATGGCGGCGATATAGATGGCGAGCAGGCCGTTGCCGTGGAGGAGCTGGGCGAGGCCGTTGGCGAAGAAGCCCGTACTCAGGATCAGGATCGAGGGCAGCGCAAAACCGGTGTACCGGACCTTGTCGAGCACCCATTTGGTCGCGAATCCCAAACCGACGCCGACCGCCGTGCCCACGCTCAGCTGGAGGACCAGGATCAGTAGGCCTGCGCCGATGGCGGACCAGCCGCCTTTCTCCGTCAGGCCGGGTGTCGTCATCAGTTCGACCAGCAGGAGCGTCAGCGTGAACGCCATCGGGTCGTTGCTGCCGGATTCCAGCTCCAGCATCGGGCCGAGTTTCTCCCGCAGGTGGAGCTTCTTGCCGCGCAGGATCGAAAAGACGGACGCCGAGTCCGTCGAGCCCATCACCGCCGCGAGCAGGAAGCAGCCCAGCATCGGCATATGCAGCAGGCTGCCGGTTACGAAATAGATGAAGAGTCCTGTCAGGACGACCGTGATCAGCACGCCGGCGGTCGAAAGCAGGATGCCCTGCCGGAGGACCGGGCGGATGGTCGGAATCGAAGTTTCAAGGCCGGCGGAAAAGAGGATGACGGTCATCGAGAAATGGCCGATGGACTCCGCCATCTTGTAATTGTCGAAGGTCAGGCCGAGCACGTCGCGGCCGGCGATCATTCCGAGCAGGAGGAACAGCAGCAGGGACGGCGTCCCCAGCTTGCTGCCGATCTTCGTGATCAGGACGGCGGCAAATACCAGCAGGGACGCCATGAGCAGCATGTTGTCCGACAGCAGGTCAATCGAAAAGACGGCGAGCGGGGTCATTCTGCTTCCTTGTTGCCCAGATAATGGATGAAGAGCATCGTGAGGTCGTCGCTCTGCTCCGCTTCCCCGACGAACTTCCCAACCTGGTCCTTGACGTGCTGAAGCAGGTCGAGGGCGGCCTTCCGGCCGTGGAGCGCCTCCTCCATCCGCGCCTCGCCGAACTGCTCGTGGGCGATGTTTTCCGCCTCATTCAAGCCGTCAGTATAGAGGAAGATCGCGTCGTCGTAGCGGAGGTCGATCTCCTGCTCGACGAATTCCATCCCCTGCATGATGCCGAGCGGCAGGTTCGCTTCCACTGCCAGCGGGCGGATGGCGTCCGTCAGGATCATCGGCGGATTGTGGCCGGCATTGCTATAACGGAGGTGGCCGGTGGCGAGGTCGAGGACACCGCAGAAGAAGGTCACGAACATGTTGCTCTCGTTCATGTCCGCCATGCTATCGTTCATCGCCCAGGCGATCAGGCCGGGCTTGTCCGTATGGGCGGAGACGGTACGGAACATCGTACGGGTCACGGCCATCACAAGGGAGGCCGGGACGCCCTTGCCGCTCACGTCGCCGATGCAGAAGAAGAGCTTCTCGTCACGGATATAGAAGTCGTACAGGTCGCCGCCGACCTCCTTGGCCGGGACGATGGCGGCAGCCATGTCGAGGTCGTGGCGCTCCGGGAACGGCGGGAAGATCTTGGGCACCATCGACATCTGGATGCCGCGGGCGATATGGAGCTCCCCTTCGATGCGTTCTTTCTTGTCATAGAGGTCCTTGTACTTGAGCTGGCTCTTGAAGAAGGAGCGCAGGATCAGGATCAGCATCAGGAGGCCGAGCAGCTGGAGCAGCAGGACGTTCGTGCCTACCTTCTTGATGCTTGCGAACATGTCACTTTCCGGGACGACGATGGACATCACCCAGCCCGTACGGTCCATCGGGGAGAAATAGACGATTTTCTTCTCGCCGTTGTTGGTCATGGACATGCTGCCGGCCTGGCCCGAGAACATCCGGCGTGTCAGGGAGAGGGCGGTCGCCGTGTCTTCCATCTGGGCGGCGACCTCTGCCACCGAATGGCGCATGACCAGCGTCTCCGCGGGCGGACAGACCATAATCTTGCCGGTCCGGCTGAACATCATGCTGTAGGCGCTCGGATAAACTTTGATATTCCCGACAAGGTCGGTCAGCCAGTCGAGCGAAATATCGGCCGTCAGGACGGCGGCCGTCACGCCGCGCTTGTCCTTGATGGGCATCGAGAAGGTCGTCATCAGCACTTCGCCGCCGCCGACGTCGACATACGGTTCCGACCAGTAGCCTTCATCCAGCTCGATGGGCTGCGTGAACCACTCCTGGTTCGGATAGTCGTATTCTTCGGTCGCCAGGGAACGGAAGACCAGCCGGTCCCCGTCCAGATAGACGTACGGGCTGAAGAGCGGCCGCGACTTGAGGTAGCCCGGAACGAGGGCGACGGTCGAGCCGAGGACGACGGGATTGTCCTCGACGATGCGCTGGCTGACGCGCTGGAGGCTGTCCGGCACGTCGAGGCACCACTGCGCGATCCAGACGCTGTTGCGGACGGCAGCCTCCGCCTGGTTGATGACGTCCAGGATTTTGCACTGCGTCGATTCCAGCTGGCTTTCCGCACGCATCGTCGCCTCCTGCCGGATGGCTCTCCCGGAATAGATATACTGGACGAGGGCGGTCAGTTCGAGCGTAACGGCTGCGACGATGACCAGGGCCAGGCCCATTCCGGCCGACTTCCGCATAAAGGCCCGTTCAACTTTGTCAACGATTTTCATAGGATGGATTTTAATGCTTCCCGGAATTCCGGCATCGGCTGTTTGGTATCGCGCTCGATCAGGAGCGTCTTGAGCCCGGCAAACGGGCGGATTTCTTCTTCAATGGATGCGAGCGTACGGTCCTGCCCGAAATACGCAGGCGCGAAATGGCGCCAGAACTCGCGGGAAAGCGACTTCGGCATATGGAAGGCTTCCTGGATGAAAGCCTCGTCGCTCAGGCAGCAGCAGAGGTAGACCATCGCGACGTCGAAGAGCGGATAGCCGTAGCAGAAGTCGCCGAGGTCGATGAAATAGCGTTTGTCTCCGGTAAAGATCGCATTGCCGTACTGGAGGTCGCCGTGGATCGCCATGTCGCAGTCGGGCGTGTCGGCGATGAAACGGCCGATACGGTCCTTCTCCCGCGTCGTGAAGAAGGGATTCTCCTCGAGGAGGCGGAAGTAGCGGTCCTTGACATTCTCGAACTGGGTGCGGTCCAGGTGGACCCGGTGGAGCTGCAGGCACATCTGCGCGAATTCCGTCGCATACTGCTCCACCTTTTCGGGATTGTTCCCGGTCGCGCGGGCATAGGAGACCTTGCCGGGGATGCGACGGAAGCGGATGCCGTAGCGGCCGTCTTCCGTCACGACGTACTCGCCCGGCTCCGGCGTCGGGATTCCGAGGTCGTAGACTTTCCGGGCCAGGAGCATCTCGTCCAGCGGCTGCCGGATCTTTCCGGGAAAGTAGAGCTTCAGCATCACGTCCGGGTCGGACTTGTGGTCGTAGCTTTCGCCGTTCGCGCCACCGCCGGAGAGGACGTAATCGTTCAGGGATATGCGTATCGGTTCCATCAGGCAAACACTTGGTTGATCAGGTCAATGAATTCGCGGTAGGCGAAGGTCCCGTCGAGCTCCTTCAGCGCGTCCGCGAGGCCGCGGTAGTGCCATTCGTGCTCGCTGCGGTCGCTGACGTGGAAGAGACTCCAGAAAGCGTCGCCCTGCTCGGCGTAGTCGCGGGCGATGGCACGCATGTTCGAAAGCTTGTCGCCGAGGGCGACCATCTTCGCTTCGCGGCTCGCGCGGGAGAGCCGGTCGATGGCAGCCTGCTTGCGGCCGTGCCAGCTTTCCGCCTCGCTCAGGCCTTCCACGAAGACGTCGCTCTCTTCTTCGACGAGCTGGGCGACACGGGGGCCGAAGGCGGCGGAGAGCTGCGCCACCGTGACGTCCGTGTCCTCGACGGTGTCGTGGAGCGCGGCGGCGGCGAGGAGCTCCTGGTCAGCGGTCATCGTGGCGACGATGGAGACCGCTTCCATGGGGTGGACGATATAAGGGAAGCCCTTGCCGCGGCGTTCTGTCCCGGCATGGGCGCGGACGGCGAAGAGGATGGCGCGGTCCAGCAGATCGGTGTTCAGGGGATGGTTCGGCATGGGCTTACTGGTTCATGAAAGGGAGGTCCTTGGTCTCTTCGAGGAGGAACTGGGCCATCGCCTCGTTCCCCTCGGAGGGGCCGTTCAGGGCGTCGAGCATCAGCTTCAGGCCTGCGCGGCCGCCGCCGTTCTTCAGGATATAGGCGGCACAGAGGTTCTGGGGCGCGAGGGAGGCGGAGAGGATGTCGATGTCCGTCAGTCCGATCTGGAAGCAGGCGATCTGGTAGGCAGCTTCGGAGTAATCCTTGATCAGGCGTTCGACGTCGCCGAGCGTGCGGAAACCCATGCCCTTGAAGATCGACAGGAAGACGGAGAGGTCCACGGGCTGGATCTCGGCCTGGTTGATCGAGGCGATGCGGCGCGTCAGCGCGTCGAAGGGTCCGATGGCGAGGTAGCTGTGGAAGGAATCACCGTCCAGCTCGACGTCGGAGAGGTTTCCGGACGCGACCAGGCTCTGGACCTGCCGGCGGTAGTCGGAAAGCTCGCGGCGGATGCGGCTGAATTCGTCGTCCACGAGCTCGAGCATGCCGGCCAGGCGGCTGAGGTTGCGCAGGTACACCTTCGGGATCTCGACGCCGCTCTTGTAGCCGGTATCGTGGTTCATGTTGGCCCAGGCGTGCTGGAGGACCGTGCGCATCTGGACCTCGAAGCGGATCCGGTTCAGTTCCGGGTGCTGCGGGTCACAGTAGGAGGACTCGGGGATCCGGCAGATGTAGTGAAGGGAGAGGTAGCCGAAACTGTCGATGTCGTGGGCCTTGCGCTTGTCGACGGAATTGGCCCAGTCGATCTCGAAGAGACGCTCCAGGACGGACGCGACCTTGTCCACGTCATCGATGTAGAAGGTAATCACGCGGAGGCCGAGGATGTCCGTGATATCCAGGATATCCTTGTATTTGCCGCCCTTGAGGCGGAGCTTGCCGGCAAGGGATTTCTCTTCCTTGACGCGGTGCTCCAGGGCGGCGACGACGAGGCCGGCCTCGTCGAAGAAACGCTTCAGTTTCTCCGGGATGAGTTCCGCCATCTCCGTGTAGACGGGGAGCAGTTCGCGGTACTGCGCGAGCAGTTCTTCGGCGTGCGGATCCAGAGGGATATTGCTGCTTGCATTCATAATCCGTTAAATTTACGAAAAAATTTCTAAATTTCGAGAGAAAAGCGACACAGATGGGTTTTTCGGATGCAATTCTCGGCTGGTATGCCGCGTTCGGCAGGGATCTTCCCTGGCGCCGGACGCACGATCCCTATGCCATCTGGCTGAGCGAAATCATCCTCCAGCAGACCCGCATCGCCCAGGGGACGGCCTACTGGGAGCGCTTCATGGAGCGTTTCCCGGACGTCGGATCGCTGGCGGCGGCGAGCGAGGACGAGGTCCTGCGGCTGTGGGAAGGGCTCGGCTACTACAGCCGGGCGCGGAACCTCCACGCCGCGGCGAAGCAGATTGTCGCGCTGGGCGCGTTCCCGGCGACGCTGGAAGGCCTCCGGGCGCTGAAAGGCGTCGGCGAGTATACCGCCGCCGCAATCGGAAGCATCGCCTTCGGTCTGCCGGCCGCCGTCGTGGACGGGAATGTCTACCGCGTTCTGGCCCGCCATTTCGGGATTGTGACGCCCGTCGGGACGGATGCGGCGAAAAAGGAATTCGGCGCGCTCGCGCAGGCGCTGCTGCCGGAGGGCCGCGCCGGGGATTTCAACCAGGGAATGATGGACTTCGGGGCAATCCAGTGTACGCCGCTCTCCCCTGCCTGCCTGACCTGTCCGCTGCAGGACAGCTGCCGGGCGCTGGCGGACGGCCGGGTCGACGCCCTGCCGGTCAAAAAAGCCGCCGCGGCAGTGCAGCACCGCTATTTCACGTATCTGCTGGTGCGGTGCGGCGGGTGCGTCGCGCTGCGGCGGCGCGGGGCCGGCGACATCTGGCAGGGGCTCTGGGAGCCCTGCCTGTTTGAGCGCCCGGCCGCGGAGGCACCGGAAGCCCTGCCGCCCTGGGCGCAGGCCGCCCGCCTGCAGCGCCGCGACGTCCGCCACCAGCTGACGCACCGTACGCTCCATGCGGATTTCTATGTCCTGGATACGGAAGAAAGGCCCCCGTTACCGGAGGCCTTCCGCTGGGTTCCGGAACCGGAACTCGGGTCGTATGCCAAGCCCAGGCTGGTCAGCCTGCTCCTGGAGACACCTTAAGACATCTTCACCGGAATGATGCTGCCGTCCTCGGCGAATTCGAGGCGGTCGATGCAGACGACGCGGTTGTTGCCGTCGCGGCGGTTGGCGTCCATCGGATGGCGGTGGTAGATGATGTAGTAGTCATCGCCGCGGCGGACGACACTGTGGTGGCCGGCGCCGGTCCCGTGGACGTTGTCGGCCTTGAGGATCGTACCGACGCGCTCAAAGGGGCCGAACGGGCTGTCGGAGACGGCATAGGCGACGCAGTAGTCGTCCCGGGTCCATCCGCCCTCGCTCCACATGAAGTAGTATTTCCCGTCCTTGACAAGCATGAACGGCCCTTCCACATAGTTCTCCGGCGTCACTTCCTTGTAGATCTCCCCGTCCTCGAAGGGCACGAGTGAGCGGAAGTCATCCGCGAGGCGGACCAGGTTGCAGTGCTTCCAGCCGCCGTAGTACATCAGCCACTGGCCGCTGGCGGGATCCCGGAAGACGAACTGGTCGATCGGCTGCGCGCCGTTCACGATCTCACCGATCAGCGGCTTGCCGAGCAGGTCCCGGAACGGGCCTTCCGGCCGGTCCGCAACCGCGACGCCGATGCCGCCGATCTCCCCTTCGTGGACGTCGTTGCAGGCATAGAACAGGTAGTATTTCCCGTCTTTCCCGACGATGGCGGGCGCCCAGAGGGCCTGGTTCAGCCAGGTAATCTCGTCGGAAGTGATGATGTTCTCGTGCTTGGTCCAGTGCTTCAGGTCCCGGGAGGAGAAGGCGTCGAGGTGGATCTGCTCCTTGTAGGGATAGGAATACGTCGGGTAGATCCAGAGTTCATCTCCGATCATGATGCCTTCCGGGTCGGCGTAGCGGCCCTCGAACAGCGGGTTCGTCCAACCTTCCCAGGCCGGCAGGACCGGTTTGTACTCGAAGCTGCTGACCAGGGCCGTCGCCCGGGTCCCTTCCCCGCCCTCGCTGAACAGGCCGAACAGCACGCCGGTAAACCCGCCCCGCGTCTCGCTGGAAAGGAATCTGGCGTCCATTTCGCCGAGCGGCGTGAATTCCGCCCCGTCCGTACTGTAGGAAAACTTGTACACCGTCGCCTCCGCATCGACGCGGAGATGGACCGGGAAGACACCGCGCAGGCGGACCGTCTTCTCGACGTGGCGCAGGTTCCCGAGGCGGTAGCTCAGCTCGATCTGGCGGCCGCCGTCGGCGCCGTAGCCCAGCGCGAGGTCATAGTGGCCGCCGGCATCCATATAGACGCTCAGGCCCGCCCGGTCGCCCGCCTTCGCCCGCAGCAGGTTCAGGACGGCCGTCGCCTGGCACGCGATGTCCGTCTGGCGCCGTGCGACGAAGGTCGGCGTGCGCCGCGGGTCGTCGATGCCGACCGGCGTCGCCTTCAGCACAAGGCTGTGGTTCTCATAGCTGTAATTGGACGGGACGGGGTTGTTGATATGGATCCATTCCGGGCCGAGCCGGTCGCCGGCGACGAAATCGTAGCGCTGCGGCGCCTGCGGCATCGCGGACTGCGGGAGCGTCGCGACCCCGGCCATGTCCGTATCGACCCAGCCCTTGCCGTTGACGACCGGCCAGGCGCCCTTGTCCCAACGGACCGGCGCGAGGCAGGTCTCGCGGCCCAGGACGTGGTGGATCGAGCCCGCGCTGTTGCGGAAGCCCAGGAACACCATCCACCAGGAGCCGTCTGCCGCCTCGACGAGGTCGGCGTGGCCGGTCCCCTGCAGGATGTTGCCGGAGGTGACGCGCCGCTTCTGGGTCAGGATCGGGTTGCCGGGGTTGCTGGTATAGGGGCCCCGGATGTTCGTGCTGCGGGCGATGTTGACCTTGTGGCCCATCTCCGTGCCGCCCTCGGCGATCAGCAGGTAGTAGTAGCCGTCCTTCCTGTAGAGGTGCGGGCCCTCGGGGCTGCTGTCCCCGTCCCCCTCCCAGATCACGACGGGCGCCGTTTTCAGCTGGAAGGTCTCCGGATCGAGTTCGGCAAAGCCGATGCCGTTCATCGCCCAGGTCAGGTACATCTTCCCGTCTTCCCAGAAGAGCGAGGGGTCGATGCCCGTCACGCCGTCGATGAAGACCGGGTCGCTCCAGGGGCCGGCCGGGTCTTCCGCCGTCACGATGAAATTGCCCTTTCCGCTGCCGATGGCGTTGATGTTGGTCGTGATCATATAGAATTTCCCGTCGTGGTGGCGGATCGTCGGGGCGAAGATGCCGCTGCTCGCGCCGCCCCGGCTCAGGTCGACCTGGGACGGACGGTCCAGGACATTGCCGATCTGCTCCCAGTGGACCAGGTCGCGGCTGTGGAAGACCGGCACGCCCGGGAAATACTGGAACGTACTGTTGACCAGATAGAAATCCCCGCCGACGCGGCAGACGCTCGGGTCGGGATAATAGCCCGGAATCACCGGGTTCATATAGCCCTGGGACGCGATGCCGGCATTGAGGACGTTGTTCTGCGCGGACGCGGCGACGCCGGCGGCAAGCAGGAGAAGGAGGGAGAGGAACTTTTTCATGGTTTCAACGGGTCGATGCCCCGGTGCCAGAACCGGGAGGTGATATCTTCGCGCGTCCCGTCCGGATGGATCCGGTAGAGGCGCTGATTGGTCGTAGGCTTGTTCAGCGGGCCGCATTCGGGGATATACGGGCCAAGCTTGAGGTAGTCGAACGCCTCCCAGAAGTCCGGCTCGACCGCGTCGCGGCCGCTGTAGAGCGCCGCCTGCAGTCCGCGCGCGCGGACGTGGGCGGCGAGCGCGAGCAGCGACTCCGGGTCGCGCCCCTCCCCCAGGAAGAGGAAGCAGTTCACGCCGAAATTGTCCGCGAGCAGGGCGTCGATCACGGCGGGAGTCAGTTCTTCGCCGACATCCTCCCGCAGGAAGGGAGAATGGCAGCCGACGCAGTTGCCGCGGCAGTTCGAGATATCGACGGCCAGGCAGACCCGGTCGGGGATTTCCTCCAGCACGACCGAGGTCATCTGCGGCACGTACTTGGTCATTTGTCGATATAGAAGCGGTTGTGGGCCTCTTCCTGACGCATTTCGCTGAAGGAGGAGATGCGCTTCAGGTAACCGATGACGCGGGTCAGGTAGTCCAGGTTCTTGCTGCCGCACTTCGGGCAGACATCGAGCGTATCCTTGGAGATGTAGCCGCAGTCGTTGCAGACGGTGTTGCGGCAGTTGAAAGTGAAGTAGTTAGTGCCGTAGTGGGCGGCGACGTTCAGCAGCTGGCGGTACTGGTCCTTGGTCAGGTGCTCCTGGATGTTCATGTGGAGGGCGCTGCCGCCGTCCAGGTACTTGACGTACTCCTCGCCGTGAAGCTTGAACTTGTCGATCATCGACAGGGCCTCGTCCTCGGGGTTGTAGAAGTAGGAGCTGTACATGTTGTGCTTGCTGGAAACGAAGTAACCGTCCTTGAGGTCCCACTTGTAGTTCTTGCCGGAGAGATTCTCGCCGGGGACGAACTCCGTGTTGAACATGCAGTCCTTCGTGCGGTCCTTGCGGTTCGCGACGTTGATGGTCTCGAGGAGCATGTTGACGAACTCCCGGTACTCTTCGTTCGGGCTGATCTCGAGGCCGAGGAACTCGGCGGCGTCCGTCAGGCCGTTGACGCCGACCGTCAGGTACTGCTTCTTCATGTCGATGAAGCCGGCGCGGTAGACGTCGAGCATGTCGGCGCGGAGGAAGTCCTTGATGATCTCGTTGAAGGCGGTCTGGTACTTGTGGACGCGGACGGTCTGCTCCGTCACGGCCTCGCGGATATAGCCGTAGAGCTTCTCCCGGTCGAAGGAGCCTTTCTCGAGGGCCATCCGGGTCTCGAGCGTCTTTCCCTTCTCCTCAAGGAAGTACTTGCGGGCGGCATCCTGGATCAGGCGGTTCAGGTTGATGGTCATCACGGACTTGGAGCCGGTCGCGACGGAGGCGGTGCCCATCGAGTACTGGTGGGTCGTGTGGTTGTGCTCTTCGTCGTCGAGGTCCTTCAGGGAGTTGCGCAGGCGGCAGCAGCTGGAGAGGCTGTCGGGGCTGTTGGAGATGTAGCAGAAGAAGCTGTGGCCTTTCGCCCACATCTCGGCCGTGAAGTCGGCGTACTCCTTGTCGGCGTAATCGTCGCCGCCGTCGGTCAGCAGGGCCATCGTCTCGACCGGGAAGGTCAGGATGTAGTGGTTGCGCTCTTCGTTGAACCACTCCATGAAATGCTTCTGGAGCCAGGAGAGGGTCTCCCACTTCGGGGCGGAGCCGTCCGGGAAGCGGAAATCGCCGAAGACGCCCTCGAAATACGGCTTGTCGAAGTAGCCGATGTTCCAGAACACGGTCTGGTAGCCGCGGTTGCCGGCGGGCATGTTCATCGAATGGACGACCTGCTGGAAGCAGTTGTCGATGACCTTGGTCAGCGTCCGGTTCTTGCGGTTGATTTCGACGACCTCGTCGAGGCGCTCCAGGTAATTGTCGCCGTAGTCCTTGCGGATGAAGTAGTCCAGGTACATCAGGAATTCCGGGGTCGCCACGGCGCCCATGAACTGGGAGGAGATGGAGTAGACGAGGTTGATGAACTCGCCGCAGAAGGACTTCAGGTCGGTCGGGGCGACGGAAACGCCGCCAAGCTGGCGCAGACCGGACTCCAGGAACGGGTACATCGTGATCGCGACGCAGTAAGGATAGCCCGGGGTGCCGCTCTCGTCGTGCTTGTAGAGGACGTGGGACTCCAGGTCGTCGATGTACTGTTTCGCCATCGCACGGCCGTACAGGGCCTTGATCTTGTCCTGCATGATGTAGCGGTTCTGCTTGATGTTGTTCTCCTTGTAGAGCTCGTGGCCGAGGGTCACGATGTTCTTGCTCGTCACGTTGGCGTTCGAGTCGAAGATTGAGCCGGTCGCGGCGTTGGAGGCCTTGATGTAATCCCGGATGAAGTCGTTCTTCTTGCGCAGGTCCATGCCCCGGTCGAAGGTCTCGATATACGAGAGGGCGACCTTCTTGTTGATGGACATCAGGGAGTCCACGACCTGGCGGCGGATTTCCTGGCTGGAAATCTTGTCGTAGATATACAGGTTGTCGGCAATGGAAACGACTACGTCCTCCGGGCAGGGCTGGCCGGTCGTCACATAGGCAAGTCGGATTCCGTTCATGAGTTTCTCCCGGTCGAATTCTTCGAAGGAACCGTTGGTTTTACGTACGTCCATATCTAATTCTTAATATATACGTGATTATTAATTATATACGTGGTATCGAAAAAAGACTTCGCCACTTATGGGGGCGAAATCGCAGTGTAAAATTCGCCCTATTCGGACGGATTTACAAACCCTTCCGATGGAACTTTTCAACATCGTTTTTAACAATCCCCCGAATTCCCTATCTTAGCGCCATGAAACGCATTCTCCTGCTCGTGGGAGTCCTCCTGCTCCTCGCCTCCTGCCGGCGCGAACTGACCCTGGTCAGCTACAACGTCGGCGCCTTCGGCAAATACACGGAAAACAGCATCCCCCAGGTGGCGGACATCCTCCGCGGCCTCGGCGCGGACCTGATCGGCCTGAACGAACTCGACAGCTGCAACCGCCGCCACGGTTTCTACCAGCTCGCCTCCCTGGCGGACGCGCTGGGCGCCCCTGATTACCACTTTGCCTCCGCCTTCCCCTATGCGGGCGGCGCCTATGGCAACGGCATCGTCGCGGGCATGCCCGTCCTCCGGCGGGACCACATCGCCCTTCCCGTCTTCGACGGCAGCGAACCGCGCAGCGTCGCGGTCATCGAAACCCGCGACTGCATCTTTGCGGCAACCCACCTCGACCACCGCGGGGCGCAGGCGTCCACCCTTCAGGCGGAACGGATCAACGCCTGGTTCCGGGAACATTACCCCGCCTGCCGCAAGCCCGTCTTCCTCTGCGGAGACATGAACGCGGCCCCCGGCTCCGCCACCGTTTCCGCCCTCCTGGAGGCCTGGGAACCCCTTTCTCCGGAGCAGTTCACCTACGATTCGCAGCAGCCCCACATCTGCATCGACTACATCTTCCACCTCCGCGATTCCGCCCCGGTCCGCGTCCGGGCCGGCGGAGTCCCCTCCGGAAAAGAAGATCCGAGGCTGCAGGCAGCCTCGGACCATCTTCCCGTCTATGTAAGAGTCTCCTTCTAGAGGCCCTCGAATTCCATTTTGAAGATCCGGCTGGTCGTATCGTCGCCGATCCAGAGGCAGCCGCGCGCGTGGTCGACGCAGACCGCTTCCGCGTTCGCGATGTACGGGACCGGCCAGGACTGCAGGATCTCCCCTTCCGTCGTGCAGAGGTTGATCGTGCACGCGTCGCTGTCCATCACCCAGAGCACGTCGCGGACCGGATCATAGCACAGGTCCGCGATTTCCGACGTCTGGGTCAGGCAACCCGACAGGATGCGGTTCTCCTGCAGGGAGTACTGCATCAGCAGACTGGGCCGCTTCTGGTTGCCGACGAAAAGGATATCGTCCCGGTACCAGGCGACGCCCTCCAGGCCGCTGTTCGTATGGAGCCCGACGTCCTCGAAGACGAAGAGCAGCTCGGACTGGTTGTACTCCGGGCCCCGGAGGCGGCGCAGCTCCTGCTTGCGCTCGACAATATAATAGACGTCTCCCGTCGCAGGGTTGACGGTGACGCCCTCGCAGTCGAGGTTCTTCTCCGTGTAGAACGGCGTCGTCGTCCCGTCGGGGGCAATGTAATAGACGCCGTCCTCGTCCGACGCGGCGAGCAGGCCGACGCCGTCCGGCGCGAGACAGAGTCCGGACACCTCCGGGCAGGTGGTCTGGATGATCTCGAACTGGCAGAATTTCGGAGCGTACGGCTCCGTTTCCTCCGGCTTGTTCCCCTTCATCAGGCGCATGGAAACGAGGATGCATCCCAGTGTGACGACAAGGGAGATGAACAGGGTAAGTTGCAGCTTATTCATTGACGTGGCGGTGATAAGAGATTCCTTCCGCTTCATAGTACGGATACTCGTGGTCCACGATGATGCTGAAGAAGCGGTTGAAGTCTTCCACAAAGGCAGGGTCGTCGGATGCGGTCGTGCCCTCCCAGGACGGACGGGAGTTCCAGGCGCGTTCGAAGAGCGGGGCCGCCTTCGGGAAGAGATAATAGGTTACGTGGTCGAAACTGCGGAGGGTTTCGCCCCAGAGCTGTCCGGAGACGCCGATAATGTGGCTGGCGGCTCCCGGCTCCAGCGCAGTCTTGCCGACACCCGCTTTCGAGATGTCGGTCATCCGGCAGCGGTCATCCCAGCGGACGGACTTGTAGATGCTGAACGGGAGGTAGGAGAAGCCGCGGCGCTCGTCGACGAATCCGGCCCAGGAGTGACCGCGTTCGAGCTTTCCGTAGTTGTAGGCGAGGTCGTAATAGAGGTTCGACGAGGAGGAGAGGACGACATTCGTCCCTTCGTTCGCGAAGCGGTACGGGAGCTCGTCGACCCCGCGGGAATTCCGCCACATATTGACGAAATACAGGTTCTTCTGGAGGCGGGCCAGCGTCGCGGGGGCGAGGTGCTGGGCCAGCTCCTGCCAGCCTGCGAGCTTCACGCCGCGCGCCTCGGCGATGTCGAGCACATGGGAGACGAAGTAATCCTTCAGCTGCTGGATGTCGGTCATTCCCTGCTCCGCCATCAGCCTCTTGCAGGAAGGCGAGCCGGTCCAGGCGCCGTCCGGAACTTCGTCGCCGCCGACGTGGATCGCCGGCAGCGGAACGCCCGCTTCCTGATAGATTGCGATGGTGGCGTCGAAGACCTTCCCGATGAAGGCATAGACGGCCGGAAGGGAAACGTCGAGTGCACAGTCGTTGAAATCCTGGGCGGAATTGTAGACGGACGTGTCTTCCGGGTCGGTCAGGAGGCAGTTTTCACCGGTGGCTGCAGCCCGTATCGCCATAGACTTGATGGCCGCGCGGGAGTGGCCGGGCATGTCGAATTCGGGAATCACGGCGATATGGCGGTCCGCCGCATAGCGGAGGATTTCGATATAATCGGCCTTGGAATAGAATCCGCTGCCGAGCTGGTCGCCGAAAGCGGGCGCCAGACAGTCCGGTTCGCTGACGGTCCCGTCTTCATTCAGGACCGGGATCCCGCGGCGGGAGCCGTACGAGGTCAGCTCCGGCAGGCCGGCGATCTCGAGGCGCCAGCCCTCATCGTCGCCCATGTGGAGATGCAGCGCGGAGGCCTTGTAGTGGGCCATCAGGTCGAGGAGTTTCAGGACGTTGTCCTTGGTCGTGAAGTTGCGGCTCACGTCGAGCATAATCGCACGGTACGGCAGGTCCGGCCAGTCTTCGATCGTCATATTCCGGACCGGGCTGCCGCCGGCATTGCGGCGGAGGTTCGCCAGCGTGACACCGGCGTACCAGGCGCCGTCCGCGTCCGCGGCCTCGACGGAGACTTTCCCGTCGATGCGGATGCGGTACCAGCCGGGAACCTGGCCGGCAACCGTCACGGCGGCGGGATCCGTCGCGGGCAGTGCGGTGCTCCCCTCGCCCGGGACGACCTTCTTCAGGCGCGGGATCATATCCTGAACGGCTGTCTCAACCGGCGTATAAGTAAAGGAAACGACCGGATCCGCCGGCAGGAATTCATACGTGCACTCCAACTTGACCGGCTCCTTTCCTTTGACCTGCAGGTAGAAGGATTCCGGCGCACGGCTCCGGTTGACCAGCGGACGGGCTCCGTAGGCCAGCGTCATCGTGTTTCCCTTCGTATCCACGTCCGGAACGACGCGGTACAGGGTTCCGTTGATGTGTTCCAGATGGGCAGGAGCGCCTTCGGCCATTTCGGCCGGCGTCCGGAACTGGGTAAACCAGATCGTCCAGTCCGTGCCCTTCGGGGGATTCCGGATGACGAGCGTGTTGTCCGCCAGGCGCGTTTCGGCGTTCGTCTCTCCTTCCGTCCAGACGAGGCTGCAGGGTTTGGCACAGGCCGCCAGCAGCGCGCCGGCAGCCAGACAGTAAAGCAGGAATTTCGTTTTCATTATCAGCGTTTTTAATCATTATTTCCGGGGTTCACGGGCATAGACGCGAATCCGGAGCATTCCGGGTTCCGTGCCCAGGTACGGGCCCTGCCAGTCGGTCTCGTCGCCGTTCAGCACGCGGCGGAGCACCCACTGCCCCTGTGCGTCGTAACAGCCTTCCTCGACGCGGAGGAAATGCCAGGCCTTGCCCTGGTCCTTTCCCTGCGGCAGGAAACTGACATGGACGTCCGTCCCCATCACGAGGAAATCGCCCTCGCCGAACTTGACGACCATCGCCTTGCCGACGGGCTCGCCCTGCGACGCGGCGGGCGTGTTGCCCCTGCGGCCGCTGCCGAAGGTCAGGACCGCCTGCCAGGCGCCGAGGTCGAGGGTCTGCTTTTTCGCGCCCTCCTCAGGCTCGATCGCGGAGTAGACGCGTCCTTCCGCCGCCCACTGCGCCAGGTCGGAGACGATCGGGCGGAGGAGCCGGTACTCGGCGGCGAGGCGGCCGTGGCCGGAAGGATTCCGGTCCACGCCGAACGGCGAGAAGCCGATACCGCGCCGCAGCACCTCATAAAGGTACTTCGTGCTGGCGCCGGAAGAAGTCTCCGGGACGAACAGGGCGTTGTCCGGACGGGAATACAGGTCGATGACCGTCATGTAGTTGGCATCGCCGCGCAGGTAGATGTCCGGGGCGCAGAGGTCGACCGCGGGGGCCGCGGCCTTGTAGATCGCGATCACATTGTCGGTCGGGCCGCCGCTCTCGTACTGGGTCGCCGGCGGATTCGTCAGCGGGTTGCGCAGGGCGGCGTTGACATACAGCGGCAGCGGATTGACCGCCTTGCCGGCTGCAGCGACATAGCCGATATAGGAGGCGACGTGCCAGGCGTGGAAATACTCATCCGCCCGCTCGCCGAAAACTTCGCTCCAGGTTCCTTTCTTTGCGGTTCCGTCCAGTTCCTTCAGCACGTCGGGCTTGAGGAGGGCGGCCGGTACCTGCTCGCCGGCGAAGAGCGTCTCCGCAGCCTGCGAGTAGTCGCGCACGCTGTCCCAGGCGCCCGGCTCGTTCTCGACCTGCACCATGATCACGGTATGCTGCGGGTCGGCATCCTTGAGATACTGCATCAGGGCCGCGAACGCCCGGGCGTCCAGTTCCATCGCTTCCGTGATATGCGGCGAGGGGGAATCGACCGGCTTCCCGCTTTTCCCGACGATGTTCGGGAACTTCTTCGAATCCAGTTTCATCCATTCCGGCATATAGTGGTTGCTGCCGTTCTTCCAGGTCGCGAACCAGAGCAGCACGAGGCGGATTTTCTGTTCCCGGGCCTGGTCCAGCAGGCGCTGGACGGAGCTGAAATCGTACTTCCCGCGGACCGGTTCGATTTCCTCCCAGTAGACGGGGATTTCAAGCGTGTTGGCGTTCATCTGCCGCATCGTCTCCCAGACGCCCGGCAGCGTTCCGGGCCAGTTCGAGGAGTTGCCGCACTGGCCGCCGAGAATGAGGTAAGGTTTGCCGTCGACGAGCAGGAGCGGATGGCCTTTCTGCCAGGTCAGCTGCGGCATCGGGGTCGTCTGCGCCGCGGCGGCAACGGAAAGAAGGAGTGCGGCGAGGGCCGCAGCCATAGGAAAATGTCTTTTCATCGTGCAATCATGTGGTGCTTGTTTCAAATATAGTTATTTTTGTTATGCCATGAAAAGAATCCTCGTCCTTTTGTTCTCGCTGCTCGTCCTGCCGCTGTCCGGCTGGGAGCGCGAGCCCGTCTGGCCGGCCGGGAAAATGCCGGACAGCCAGCAGCACCAGATCGCCGCGATGACCGACGAAGCCGGAGAACCCGGCTTCAGGCCCGAAGCCCACAGGACCGCCTACCTCGAATGGTTCGAGGCGCCGGACCCGTCCGTCGACAACGACGCCTGCATGATCCTGATTTCCGGCGGCTCCTACCAAAACTGCTGCGACGTCGGCCTGATCGACCTTTGGCACAAGGAACTCACCGCGCGCGGCATCCAGTGCGTCAATTTCGTCTACCGGACGCCCCGGCCCGTCGGACTGCCGATCTACCAGACCGCCTGGGAGGATGCCCAGCGCGCCGTCCGCCTGGTCCGCAGCGAAGCCGCCCGGCGCGGTTTCGACCCGGAGAAGATCGGGACCATCTCGATGTCCGCCGGCTCCCACCTCGCCCTGCTGCTGGCGACCAGCTCCCAGACGCCCGCCTACGCGAAGGTCGACGCCCTCGACGAGATTCCTTGCCACATCAACTGGGCGATTGTGAACGCACCCGCCTACGTCACGACGGACGCGGAGTCCGGCACCCCGGCGACCCGCGAAGGCTACGGCCCCGACGTCCGGCTGAGCGAGGTCTTCCGCTTCGACGGGAAAACCTGTCCGATGAGCCTCCACCACGGCGGCGCAGACATCTACTCTCCCAACGGTTCGACCCTGGTATACAGGGAGTTGCGTAAGCGTAAGATCCCCGCGGAGCTCCACCTCTACCCGGACAAGGGCCACGGCGCCTACGGCCTCGAACGCGGCATCGAGTTCCTGACGCAGATGGGCTTCCTCGGCCCGCTCGCCCCGGAGGAGGACCTGATGAAACGCTTCCCGGACGACGGCGCCCGTGCGGACCTGATCGTCGAAGACATCTGGCCCGCCGGCCGGATGCCCGACCCCCAGGAAGGCCAGTGCACTCCGTACCTGGAATGGCACATCCCGGTCCACAAGACCACGGGCGCCATCCAGATCATCTACTCCGGCGGCAGCTATACCGGCAACGGTCCCGACGGTTTCGAAGTCGCGCCGGCACGCCGCTACCTCAATGCGATGGGCGTCACGGTCGTCACGCTGAAATACCGCACCCCGCGCCCGAAAGGCCTCGCAAAGCACACGACCGCCTGGCAGGACCTCCAGCGCACGATCCGCATCGTCCGCAGCGAAGCCGCCTCCCGCGGCCTCGACCCGGACCGCATCGGCATCATGGGCTCCTCCGCCGGCGGCCACCTGACCCTGATGGGCGTAACCTCCTCCCGCCACCGCTCCTACTTCCCCATCGATGCCATCGACCGCATCTCCTGCAAGGTCCAGTGGGGTATCGGCATCTACCCGGCCTACGCCCTCACGGACGGCCTCGAGCGCAACAACACGACCGGCGGCAACGACGATTCCGCCGTCCTCGCCCCGGAATTCTCCTTTGACCTGGATACGGCCCCGATGCTCTTCATCCACGGCGACGCCGACGGCTGGGCCGCGATGAACAGTGTCAAGGCCTGGGAAAAACTGCGCGCGATGGGCCTCCAGAGCGAACTCCATACGCTCGCCCTCCGTCCCCACTGCTTCCAGGCCAGCGCCTCCCCCGGCACCGGCAGCTACACCTGGCTCGACCGCATCGCCGAATTTCTAGCTCCGTTTGTCAAAGACTAAACGAAGCTAGAAATTCAGCTCAGCGCCTGTCTTCGCCAGGCGCAGCTATCTTAACCCCCTGCACCCCCTATTAGGGGGACTGCCGGAACCTGCTGCGCTTCGCTTGCAGAACCCGGGCGGCTCCGCTGCTTCGATGTCTTGCGACATCTCGCTGACGCTCCGCCGCGGCGCCTGACGGCGCCCACGCGGCCTCCGGCCGCTTTAAACGCGGAATGGAGCTGTTTCACGGGATGGGCCGGGCGGCGGAAAGATACGGCTGTTTCCCAAACCTATGGCCGCCCGCGGCCGTATGAGCGGGGGGACCGCTTGCGGTGGGACGAGGGTGCAAAGCACCCGAAGGGTTTGGGGAACAGCCGTATCTTTCCGCCGTGAACCCGATTTATTGGAGGCGTAGGACGAAGGCGGAGCGGGCGGGGATGGTGAGGGGTGCGGAGAGGTCGAGGACCGCTCCGGTCACAACGTCGGTGCCGCGGGTCGCGGAGCCGATGACTTCGGAGAAGCGCTTCGGGTCGAGGGTGCGGTCGGTGTCGCTGCCGCTCAGGATGACGAGGACTTTTTCAGCGCCGGCAATCCGCGCGTAAACGTAGCACTTCGTCGCGTTGTCGGGCGTGTAGTGGATCAACTTCCCTTCCGTCAGCGCCTTGGAGCTGCGCCGGAAATGCAGCAGACGGCTCGCGAAATCCCAGCATGCGTTCTGGAACTCCGTGCGGCCGGCGGCCGTGAAGGCGCTCGCCGGGTCCTCTTTCCAGCCGCCCGGGAAGTCCTTGCGGACCTGGGCGTCGCCGCCCTTGGACTTGTCCCCCGTCATCGCGATCTCCGTCCCGTAATAGATCTGCGGGATCCCACGGGTCGTCAGCAGGAACGCGAGGCCCTGCTTGAACTTCCAGAGCGGATCGCCGTCCTGCATGAATCGGGAGATATCGTGGTTGTCGAGGAAGACGAGCACGTGCTGCGGGTCCGGAATCAGGAAATCCTGCGTCAGCGTCTCGTACATCTTGAAGAGGCCGGCTTCCGACCCTTCGGAGGTGTTGCTCTCCTTCAGGATCTCACGCTGCGTCGTAAAGGTCAGGTCGAAATCCATCACCGTCTTCAATTCGGAATCGTCGTCGTTGAACTCGGAGTCGTGCTGCCACCATCCGGCGGCGGAATTGCGCGGGTACCAGCCCTCGCCGACGATGTTGAAATCCGGATACTCCCGGTCGATCGCCTTGCACCAGCGGGCCATGAAGTCATAATCGGCATACGGATAGGTATCCATGCGGATGCCGTCGATGCGGGCGTATTCAATCCACCAGAGACTGTTCTGGATCAGATAATCGGCCAGGTAACGGTTGCGCTGGTTCAGGTCCGGCATTCCGCCTGAGAACCAGCCGTCCAGCAGGATGTCCTTTTCGCTCTGCGGGGCATGCGGGTCCATCAGCGTCCACTTGTAGTGGGTCGTCGTAACGAGGCCGTCGTTGCCGCGGCCGCGGGGCGCGTTCTGGGACTGCTGGCCCTGCGGAGGCTGCTGCGGCCGGGGCTGCGCCGCGGCCTGCTGCTGGGAACGCATCCGCTCCCCCACCCGGGCGGCGTAGTCGTTCTGGTTGAACCAGTCCGCGTCCGGGATGTCCTCCATCCACCAGTGAGTGCTGCCGCAGTGATTGAAGATCATATCCATCACGACCTTCATCCCGCGGGCGTGGACCGCGTCCACGAGGTCGCAGTACTCCGCATTCGAGCCGAGGCGCGGATCAATCCGGTAGAAGTCCGAAATCGCATAGCCGTGGGAGGCGTTGCTGCGGTTGAACTGGACGGGGTTGAGCCAGATGGCGGTCACGCCAAGCGCGTCGAGGTAGTCCAGATGGTCCCGGATGCCCTTCAGGTCGCCGCCGTGGTGGCCGCCGCCCTGCGCACGGTTCACGCCGAAGTCCTCATAGGTATCGTTCGACGGGTCGCCGTTGGCGAAACGGTCCGGCATGATCAGGTACAGGACATCCTTCGAGGTAAATCCCTGGGCGCCGGGCTTCGTATTGCGGGATCGCAGTTCGAAGGACTGGCGGGTCGTGCGGCGTCCTTCCTTGAACAGGAAGGTCAGGCTGCCGGGCTTCGCCTCGGGCCGGACCTCGAGGTAGACGAAGAGGTAATTCGGGTTGGCTGACTTCGCGACTTCCCGGATCCGGACGCCGGCATAGTCGGCAAGGGATACTTCGGCGGCAGAGATATTCTTGCCGTAGAACAGGACCTGGAGGGTGGGATTCTTCATCCCGACGTACCAGAACGGGGGTTCCATCCGCTGGATATCGGCGGCGGAGAGGGTCGCAGCGAGCAGCAGCGCGGCTGCCGCGGCAAGGAAAGGACGGATGCGCATATCTGATAAGTTCTAGAAATCGAAGCCGATGCCCAGATAGACCCCGACGGATTTCGTCAGGCTGGACCAGTGGACATCCGCCCGGATCGGGCCGATGTAGGTATTGTAGGCATATTCGAGGGCGAAACCGAGCGCCTGCCCGGCCGCGTGGACATTCAGGTAGTCCCGCAGGTCCGCCGCGTCGCGGAGATACTGGCCGGTCGCCGTGACATAGTGTTTCGAGGCGATCTGCCAGCGCAGGTCCAGACCGGCGACGGAGAGCAGGCGGTTGCGCCGGAAGGCGCTGTTGACGCCGGCGAAGGCGATCTGCTGGTCGAGCGTGCGCCCGGGCAGCTTGACCGAGAGGAAGTTGTCGAGGACGGGAACGTCGTCCGAGATATACCGGGCGGCGAGACTCGGCAGGACCGTGAAGCGGCCGATGCTGGCAGCGGTCTGGAAATCGGCGTTCAGCACATAGAAGCCGCCGCGTTCCTCCCGCAGGTCCGCGAAGAACCACTGGCCACCCAGCGAATAACGGGCGCCGGAGCGCGGGAAATACGCGATGTCATAGGAATCCAGGCGCGTCTGGGCGTACAGGCTGGCATAGGCGTGCTTGCGCTTGAAATCGGCGGGACCGTTCTGGTCGGAGAGCACGGAGGTGAAGTTGAACTGTTCGATGCGGGCGCCCAGGCGCACGTCGGCCAGGTTCCAGCGGGTCATCGCCAGGTAGGCGTCGCCGCGGATGTGGTTGAAATCCGCCTGGAATTGCCGGGGGTCCAGGTTGAAATCCACGTTCCGGGTGCGCCTGAGCAGCACTTCCGTGCCGAGGCTGAAGCCGGACTGGGTCCGGTAGGAATAGTCCGCGTCCAGCGATGAGCGCAGGCCGAGGCGGCCGGTCAGGTCGAGGTGGTGGCCCGTCAGGCGGTGGGCGTTCAGGCCGAGCATCAGCAGCAGGGACGCGTTTTCCTCCGTATCGAAGCGGAAGCTGACGCCGGACTGGTGGACGGGGGCGCGGACGCAGTCGAACTGGAGGAGGAAGGGTTCCTTCTCGCCGATGAGACTGTAGGTCACGCTTTCGAAGGCGGAGGTACCTTTCAGTGTATAGACGGCGCGGTCCAGGTCCGCCTTGCTGACCGTATGGCCGAGTTTCAGCAGCTCCAGCAGGTATCTCCCGTCATCGACGCTGTTCACGCCGCTGAAGCTGATTCCGGAAATCTGCACGGCGTGCTCCGCCGTGTTGACGGAGACGGCGTTCTTCGGCCGCGGAGCGCGCCCGAGCGCCTGGCGCAGGGCCTGGATCTCCGCGGCGTGTTCCTTCGCGGCCTTGTCGCCGCGCAGGATCAGCGAGTCGATGCTGCGGGCATCGAAGCTGAGCATGCTGTAGCCGGAGATGTCCGGGCGGATGTACAGGTCGGACTGGGCGACGCCCTCGTTGTAGGAGTCCTCGCCGATCAGGTCCATCAGGTGGCTGACAATGTCGAGGAGGCTGTTGATCGGCGCTTCCGAATCGCCGGGAGAGGAGATGTCGACGCCGATGATGATGTCAGCGCCCATCTTGCGGGCAATCGCAGCGGGGAAATTGTCGATGAGGCCGCCGTCCATCAGGATCATCCCGTCCTTGCGCAGCGGTGCGAAGAGGCCCGGGATCGACATCGTCGAGCGCAGCGCGTCGATCAGGTTGCCGCAGTGCCAGACCTTCGGCGAGGCGCTGACGGCGTCGGTCGCGACGCAGACGAAGGGAATCGGCAGCCGGAGGAAGTCGATCTCCCCGCCATAGCCCGGCAGGAGGCTGCTGAAGAGGTTGCGGATGTTCTGGCCCTGGACGATGCCGCCGGGGAGGATGCCGCGGACGCTTTCCTCGCGGGAGCGGTCCCGGGAGAAGAGGTCGACGTTGTCCGAGCCGAACGACAGGGACACGGGATATTTCAGCTGATAGTCTTTCTGGTGGAGAGTGTTGAATTCGCGCGGGTAGCTGTCCGACAGGAGGCTGTCCCAGTCCAGGCCGCGCATGATGGTCTCCAGCTCCTCCCCGCTGTAGCCGCAGGCATAAAGGCCGCCGATCAGGCCGCCGACGCTGGTTCCGAGGACCATGTCGATCGGGATCTCCGCCTCGTCGAGGGCCTGGATGACGCGGACGAGCGCCGCCCCTTTTGCGCCGCCGCCCGAAAGCACCAGCGCGACGACGGGCCGCTGCCGCCGGACCGCATCCATCCGCCGGGAGAAGGCGGCGAAGGCGGCATCGTCCCGGCGTTTGTCGATGCCGTAGCTGTAATCCGGCTGCGCCAGGGCGGAAACCCCGGCGAAAAACAGCATCAACAGTAGCAGAACCCTTTTCATACCTTTTTGATTCTCAGACACAGCAGCGTCAGGTCGTCGCTGGCCTCTGCCTCCCCTACGAAGGCAGCCACGGCATCCTTCAGCGCCTCGACCGCCGATTCCGCGTCCGCGAACGGACGCGCATCCAGCGTCCCGAAGAGCCGTTCGTTGCCGAACTGCTCGTGCGACAGGTTCTCGGCCTCGTTCAGGCCGTCCGTATAAAGCAGCAGGGAAAGGCCCTCCAGGGAGTCCAGATGCTCCCCGCGGAAGGCGAATCCCGGAATGACGCCGATCATCGTGTTCGGCTCGGAATCCAGGAAGCGGGCCTTCGCCGGACGGTCGGCGCCGGAGAAGAGCACGGGCGGGTTGTGGCCGCAGTTGCAGAAGTCCATCGCACCCGTCTGCAGGTCGATGACGCCCAGGAACATCGTGACGAACATCATCTGCTCGTTGTCCTCGGAGAGCGTGTCGTTGATCTGACGGGCGATTTCCGCCGGAGGGAGCGCCTGCTGCGCCACGACGCGGAACAGGTTGCGCGCAACCGCCATGAAGAGGCTGGCCGGCACACCCTTTCCGCTGACGTCCCCGATGCAGAAATACAGTTTTTCATCCTGGATGAAGAAGTCATACAGATCGCCGCCGACCTCCTTCGCCGGCGTCATCGACGCATAGAGATCCACGTCGCGGCGCTGCGGGAAAGCCGGGAAAATCCGCGGAACCATCCCCATCTGGATGTCGCGGGCGATGCGGAGCTCGCCTTCGATGCGCTCCTTGTTCGCCGTCGTGCGCGTCAGCTCGTCGATATAGTTGACGAGCGAACTCTGCATCTCTGCGAAAGAGCTGTTCAGCTGGCCGATCTCGTCGTGGCGCGTCAGCGCCGGCAATTCCTCGTCGAAACGGCCGGAGGCGATGGTCTTCGTCTGGCTGACGAGGCGTCCGAGGGGCGCCAGCTGCCGCTGGATGATGCGCGCGATCACGAGGAACATCAGCAGCAGGCCGAGCAGCAGGTTGAGGAAGACCGAACGGCGCAGGCGGTTGAAGCCGGCGAACACGTCGCTTTCGGGGCAGACGATGGCGACGCTCCACCCCGTGCTGGGAACCGGCTTGAAGAATACATAGCTGGGCTGGCCGTCCATCACCAGGGAGCGGTAACCCGCTTCCCCGTCCAGCATCGCATGGCCGAGTTCAACCATGGCGGGCCGGTCCTCCAAGAGGGACGGGGTGAAAATGGTCTCGTAGAAGAGTTTGGTCGAATCCGGGTGGACCAGGTAGGTCCCGCCGCGGCCGATCATGATGCTGTAGGAATTCGGATAGGGCTTGACGGCGGATATCGTTTCGGAAAGCCAGTCCAGGGACAGGTCGAGGGAAAGCGAGCCGATGAAATTGCTGCCCCCGTCGGTCAGGGGGATGCAGTAGGAGGCGATGACTTCCGTGGCGTAAATCGCATTCGGATTATAATCCATGAAGGGCTCGGTCCAGGCGGGCTGCATCAGCAGTTTCGGCAGCAGATACCAGTCCATATAGAAATACTGGTAGTCGTCATTCCCCTCCTGGGCCGACAGGATCTCGCCGTTGAGGTTCACGGTATAGGCGGAGAAATAACGGCCGTATTCCGGATAGAAATCCGGCTCGAAGGAAATCGAGCAGCCGTTCAGGACGGGATTGTTGCGGACGATGCTGCGGCTGAGCGCGAAGATGTCCTGCGGGGAGCCGAGCCGCTCGTAGACCTGGTCCTCGGAATTGTCCGCGGCGATCCGTACGTCGTCCAGGATGCCGTTCACGCGCAGGACAGTGTTGTCCAGGACCTGCGTCGCGTGCTCGATAGCTTCGTCCCGGACGGCGCCGCGCGACACATAGAAGAGGAAACCCAGCGCAAGGATGAAGATGAGCGCGGCGAAAAGGACAATCCAGAGGCTCAGCCGCGTCGCAAGGGAGCGGCCGGACTTTTCACGGAGGAGTTGGAACGGATTTCTCATCGGCCGGTCAGTTCATCGTAGGTAATCTCCCGGGAAATCATCCCGTTTTCCAGCATCAGGGCGCAGGCCAGGGAAAGCATGTCCGGGCGCAGGCGGAACTCCGGTTCGCCGGATTCCCGGTCGCACTGCAGGCGCAGGACTTCGTCCAGCATCAGCCGCTGGATCACGCGGTTCGTGCCGACGTGGCTCTCGCGGACCATCTCCATCACGATGTCGAGGGTTTCTTCCGGGTGCTCCCGCGCCCACTCCCAGCCGCGGCGGCTGGCCCGGGCGAAGCGCTCCGCCCGCTCCGGGTCTTTCAGATAGGCGGCGCGGGTCATGTAGACGCCGTCCTCCTGGACATTGTAGCCGTGGTCGCTGAAGCGGTAGACGGCCTCCGGGGGCACGTCGATGCCGGCCTGGAGGATCTGGTAGTATTCGTTGTAGCTCATCGCCAGGGTCGCGTCGATGGCGCCGGCGATAAAGAGGTTGACGTTGTTGCCGATCGGAATCCACTCGTAGCCGAGGTTTTCCCGACGGCTCATCGCGATGGCGATCTGGCCGAAGCCGGAAGCCCAGGTCCCGACCCGGGCGCCGCGCAGGGTCAGCGGGTCGCGGCCCCGGCGCGAGACGATGACCATCCCGTTGTTCATCGAGGTCTGGAGGATGTTGACGAGCGGGATTCCGTGGTCCAGGATTTCAAGCGCCTGCGCCAGCTGGAGGGTCGTCGCATCGCTCTGGTTCTCCCGCATCCGGTCCAGCGCGGAGCGCGTCGCGGAAGGATGCTCGATCCGGACATGGATTCCTTCCTCCTCGTAGAAACCCATCTTCTGGGCGACGTAGTAGCCGGCGAATTGCGCCTGCGCGGTCCACTGCGGCGTAAAGACGAAATCCTGCGCCCGGAGGACAGGCGCAGCGGCGGACAGCAGGAGGAAAAGCAGGGGTCGGAATCGCATCACGGACGGACTTCTTTTCCGCAAATTTACATTTTTTCTTTCTTTATTCCGTACAATTATTATTAACTTCGCACAAATTGAGACAGTCCCCCGTCATGACCGAACGACACCTGATTTTTCACAACGACATCCAGCAGATTCCGCAGCTGGCGTGCTTCGTCGAAGCCATTGCGGAGGAAGCCAGCCTGGACCAGTCCCTGGCGATGAGCCTGAACCTCGCGCTGGAAGAAGCCGTTACCAACGTTATCATGTACGCGTATCCGGCCGGCTCCGACGGACTCGTCAGCATCGAAGCGGTAATCCGCGACGACGCCCTGGAATTCATCCTGAGCGACAGCGGCATTCCTTTCGACCCGACGGAAGCCCGCGAAGCCGACGTGACCCTCGCCGCGGAAGACCGCCCCATCGGCGGCCTCGGCATCTTCCTTGTACGCAACATCATGGACGAGGTGACCTACCGGCGGGAAGACGGGAAGAACATCCTCACGATGCGCAAGCACCTGAAACAGAATAATAATTAAACAAGCACATACAGAAAAGATGGAAGTCAAAATTTCGGAACAGGGCGGCACGATGACCGCCGCCTTCGTCGGACGCCTCGACACGCCGGCCTCCCTGGAAGTCTCCCGCGATATCCAGCCCCTGCTGGATAACGCCAACAAGACCCTCGTGCTGGACTGCAAGGAACTGAGCTACATCAGCAGCTCCGGCCTCCGCATTTTCCTGACCATCCGCAAGGCCGCCGCGGCCAAGGGTGGCAAAGTCATCGTCAAGGACATCACCGACGACATCCGCCAGGTCTTTATGATGACCGGTTTCCTGAACCTGTTCGAAGTCCGCAATGGGTAGGCGGGCATTCCGGCTCCTCGGATGCCTGCTCCTCCTGCTGCTCGTCATTTCCTGCGCTTCCGAAAAGCGGCGTGAAATCCGCGCCTGCAGCGACTTGGAGCACGGCAACATCGGAGTGCTGACCGGGCGGAGCAACGACAGGGCCGTCCGCGCCCTGTTCCCGGATGCGGAACTCTATTATTTCGAAGACCTCGTGTCAATGTGCATGTCGCTCCAGAGCGGCCACATCGACGCGTTTGCCTGTATGGAGACGGGCGTGGACGGGCTCCTGGCCCGCAATCCCGGCTTCCGCGTGCTCGAAGGGGTGCCGGAGATCCTGGATACCGCGGCCGTCGCCTTCCGGGAGGACAACCTCCTGCTGGCGGGCCAGTTCAATGAATTCCTGCGCGGGATCCTCGCCGACGGGACGATGGACGCAATCCGCGCCAACTGGCTTGCGGCCGACGCCCCGGGCGTCCATTATCACCCCCATGCGAAGGAAGGCACGCCGCTCTCCGTCGGCATCGAGGCCGGCCAGACCTTCTTCACCGTGATCCGCGAAGGCGAAGGCGCCGGCCTGGAGCCGGAGATGATGCTGCGCTTCGGCGACTACCTGGGCCGTCCCGTCCGCTTCGTGGAGATGACCAACCCCGGCATGATTCCGGCGCTGTTCTCCGGCAAGGTCGATGCGCTCGTGAGCGCCATCGCCCCGACGCGGAGCCGCGCGGGCCGGGTCCTGTTCTCGACGCCGTATGACATCTCCCCCGTCTGCCTCGTCGTCGCCGGCGCCGCCCCGCCCCAGGTTCGGAAAAGCGCCTGGAGCTCGCTGAAAGAGAATTTCCACGAGTCGCTCATCGCCGACAACCGCTTTGAACTGATTCTGGAAGGCCTGAAGAACACCCTCCTCATCACCTTCCTTTCCGTCATCTTTGGTTTCCTGCTCGGCTGCGGGCTCTGCTGGATGAAGCGCCGCGGTCCCCGCTGGGCGGAGGCCTTCTCCCACGGCTACTGCGAGATCGTCGAGGGCATCCCGATCGTGGTGCTCCTCCTCTTCATGTTCTACGTCGTCTTCGCGACGAGTCCCCTGACCGCGATCGTCGTCGCCGTCATCACCTACTCCCTCCATTTCGCCGCCGGTGCGGCGGAATGCCTGGAACGCAGCATCGAGAGCGTCGACAAGGGGCAGTGGGAGGCTGGCAAAGCGCTGGGATTCAGCCGCTTCGGAACCTTCCGCTACGTCATAGCCCCGCAGGCGGTCCGCCAGTTCCTTCCCCTCTTCAAGGGCAAGGCCGTCGGCCTCATCGAAAACACCTCGATCGTCGGCTTCATCGCCATCGAGGACATGACCAAGGTCACGGACATCATCCGCAGCCAGACCTACGACTCGCTCGTACCGCTCGTCGTGGTCGGCGTCATTTATTTCCTCATCGCCCGGCTGATCAGCGTCGGCCTGGACAAGCTCGGTGACCATTTGAATTTCAAGGTGAAATGATCCGCATATCCCATCTTTCCAAAGTGTACCCCGGCGGGGTGACCGCCCTGCGGGACATCAGCCTGGAAGTCCGTCCGGGAGAGGTCATTTCCGTCATCGGCCCCTCCGGCTGCGGCAAGAGCACCCTCGTCCGCTGCATCGAAGGCCTCGAGGCCCCGAGCGCCGGGACCATCGAGACCGGCAGCAGCAGCCTCGGGATGGTCTTCCAGCAGTTCAACGTCTTCCCCCACCTCAGCGTCCTCGACAACGTGACCCTCGGTCCCGTCAAGCTGCGCGGCATCCCGCGCGAGGAAGCGGAGCAGCGGGGCATGGAGCTGCTGCGCACGGTCGGCCTCGCCGAGAAGGCCCGCCGGATGCCGGATTCGCTCTCCGGCGGCCAGAAGCAGCGTGTCGGCATCGCCCGCTGCCTGTCGATGGATCCGGACGTCCTGCTCTTCGACGAGCCGACCTCCGCCCTCGACCAGACGATGAAGACCGAGGTCTTCGGCGTCATCAGCGAGCTCGCCAAGCAGGGAATGACGATGGTCATCGTGACCCACGAGCTCGAATTCGCCCGCAAGGTCAGCACCCGTGTGCTCTTCATGCACGACGGCGAGATCTGCGAGGAAGGAACCCCCGAGCAGGTCTTCGACCACCCCCAGAAGACCCTGACCCAGATCTTCATCCGCAACCGCCGCAGCCTCATCTTCCAGGTCGACAGCCGCGAATACGACCTCTACAAGTTCAACGCGGACATCGAGTGGTTCTGCCAGCGCAACCACCTCGGCAAGAAGTACTTTACCCTCGAACTCATTACCGAGGAACTCCTGACCCACTTCCTCCCCTTCTCCGGCCCCATCCACTTCCGGATCTATCTCAACGACGAGAAGAAACTGGCGATGGAGATCGAGCAGGAATCCTGCTCCTCCCCCATCGTGGATTCGCCGGAAGCCGACGAGATCTCCCTGATGATCCTCCAGGGCCTCTGCGCCTCGATCCGGGAGCGCCAGGAAGGCGCCAGCCGTTTCCTCGACATCGTCGTCAACGACGTCTATAACCAGGATTAAAAACCATTATCTATGCAAGCGCTCACCCATACCGATTTCCATTTCGCCGGCCAGGTCTCCAAGTACACCGGCAAGGTCCGGGACGTCTACGACATCCGCGGCGAGTACCTCGTGATGGTCGCCACCGACCGCATCTCCGCCTTCGACGTCGTCCTTCCGAAAGGCATTCCCTGCAAGGGGCAGGTCCTGAACCAGATCGCCTCGAAATTCCTGGACCAGACGGCCGACATCCTTCCGAACTGGAAGATCGCCGAGGTCGACCCGATGGTGACCGTCGGCCACCGCTGCGAGCCCTTCAAGGTCGAAATGGTCATCCGCGGTTACATCGCCGGCCACGCCTGGCGCGAGTACCGCGACGGCAAACGCGAGATGTGCGGCGTCGCGCTCCCGGAAGGGATGGTCGAGAACCAGCGCTTCCCGGAGCCCGTCATCACCCCCACGACCAAGGCCGACGAAGGCCACGACCTCGACATCAGTCCCGCGGAGCTCATCGCCCGGGGCATCGTCTCCGCGGAGGACTACGCGGCGCTGGAGCGCTACACGCGCGCCCTCTTCGCCCGCGGGACCGAACTGGCCGCGGAGAAAGGCCTGATCCTCGTCGACACGAAATACGAATTCGGAAAGAAGGACGGAAAGATCCTCCTGATGGACGAGATCCATACGCCGGACTCCTCCCGCTACTTCTACGCGGAAGGTTACGAAGAGCGTCTCGCCCGCGGCGAGCGCCAGAAGCAGCTCTCCAAGGAGTTCGTGCGCGAATGGCTGATGGCCGAGGGCTTCCAGGGCCTCGAGGGCCAGAAAGTCCCGGAAATGACCCCGGAAGTCGTGGACGGCATCACCGCCCGCTACGTCGAGCTCTACGAGAAGATTACCGGCGAGCCGTTCGTCCGCCACGAAGCGGAGGACATCGCCGCCCGGATTGAGAAGAACATCGAAAACTACCTCGCGAAGCTATGATAGAACGGTATTCGAGAAAAGTGATGCGGGACGTCTGGACCGAAGAGAACAAGTTCGGAGCGTACCTGGAAGTCGAAATCCTCTCCTGCGAAGCCTGGAGCAAGTTGGGCGTCATCCCGGCGGAGGACGTCGCGAAAATCCGTGAGAAAGCCCGCTTCAGCGTGGACCGGATCAAGGAGATCGAAGAACAGACCCGCCACGACGTCGTCGCCTTTACCCGCGCGGTCAGCGAGAGCCTCGGCGAAGAGCGCAAGTGGGTCCACTACGGCCTGACCTCGACCGACGTCGTAGACACGGCCAACGGCTTCCTCATCAAGCAGGCGGACGCGATCCTGCTGAAAGACCTGGAAGAATTCCTCGAGGTACTGAAGCGCAGGGCCCTGGAATTCAAGGAGACGCCCTGCATCGGCAGGACCCACGGCATCCACGCCGACATTACCTGCTTCGGTCTGAAATGGGCCCTCTGGTACGAGGAGATGAAGCGCAACATCCGCCGCTTCAAGGCCGCCGCCGCGGACGTCGAGGCCGGCAAGATGAGCGGCGCCGTCGGCAATTTCGCCAACATTCCCCCGTTCATCCAGGACTACGTCTGCGAGAAGCTCGGCATCCAGTCCGCCGACATCTCGACCCAGGTCCTCCAGCGCGACCGCCACGCCTGGTACATCGCGACCCTCGCCGTGATCGCCTCGACCCTGGAGCAGATGGCCTTCGAGGTCCGCAACCTCCAGCGCACCGAGGTCCGCGAGGTCGAGGAAGCCTTCCGCAAGGGCCAGAAAGGCTCGAGCGCGATGCCCCACAAGCGCAACCCGATCTCCAGCGAGAACATCTGCGGCTGCGCGCGCGTGATGCGCGGCTACATGTGCGCCTCCGGCGAGAACGTCGCCCTCTGGCACGAGCGCGACATCTCCCACTCCTCCACGGAGCGCATCATCCTCCCGGACGCGACCGAGCTGCTCGACTACATGCTCTGCCGCTTCAAGGGCATCCTCGAGAACCTCGTCGTCTATCCGGAGAACATGCTGGAGAACATCTGGCGCACGAAGGGTGTCATCTTCGCCCAGCGCGTGATGAACGCGCTGATCGGCAAGGGCCTTTCCCGCGAGGAGGCGTACGATACCGTACAGCCCGTCGCGATGAAGGCCTGGACCGAAAAGCTCGATTACCAGACCCTCCTGAAAGAAAACGAGCGTGTCACTTCGCTGCTCTCCGAAGAGGAGCTGGCAGCCTGCTTCACGCTCGATTACTATTTCAAGAACGTAGATTACATCTACCGCCGGGTAGGCATCCTTTAATTCCGGAATACGATTTCGCTTCTGTCGGGGCCGACCGAGATGATCTTTACGGGACATCCGGTTTCGGCCTCGATGAACGCTACATAGTCCTTGAAGGCCTGCGGGAAGTCCTCCCAGGCGCGGATGCCGCCCAGGGCCGTCTTCCAGCCGCGGAATTCCTTGTAGACCGGCTGGATCGAGTCGTCGGCGTCGTACGGGAAGTAATCCAGGTCTTCGCCGTGGCGCTTGTAGCTGACCGCCACCTTGATGGTCTCGAAATCGTCCATCACGTCCGGCTTCATCATGATCAGTTCCGTCACGCCGTTCATCGTCACGGTCTGCTTCAGGGCGACCATGTCGAGCCAGCCGCAGCGGCGGGCGCGGCCCGTCGTCGCACCAAACTCGCAGCCGATCTTGCGGAGGCGGTCTCCCGTCTCATCGAACAGCTCGGTCGGGAAGGGGCCGTTGCCGACGCGGGTGCAGTAGGCCTTGAAGATGCCGTAGACGTTGCCGACGCGGCTCGGCGCGATGCCGAGGCCCGTGCAGACGCCGGAGGCCATCGTATTGGAGGAAGTCACGAACGGATAGGTACCGAAATCGATGTCGAGCAGGGAACCCTGCGCGCCTTCCGCGAGGATCGCGACATCGTTGTTCATCGCGTCGTTGACGTAGCGCTCGCTCTCGATGAAGCGGAACTGCTTCAGTTCTTCGATCGCGGCGAGCCAGGGGCCCTCGAACTTCGCGAGGTCGTAGCTGTAGTCCGGATACATCGTAAGCATCCGGAGGTGGCGCTGCTTCAGGGCCTCGTAGCGGTCCTTGAAGTCCGGCAGGAGGATGTCTCCGATGCGGAGGCCGTAGCGGCCGGTCTTGTCCATGTAGGCGGGGCCGATGCCCTTCAGGGTCGAGCCGATCTTGCCCTTGCCCATCGCGCTTTCGCTGGCGCCGTCGAGGATGCGGTGGGTCGGGAGGATGAGGTTCGCACGCTTGGAAATCAGGAGCTTGGACTTGACGTCCACGCCCTTCGCCTCAATCTGGCGGACTTCGTCCATCAGGATCGCGGGATCGACGACGACGCCGTTGCCGATAATGTTGAGGGTCCCTTCCCGGAAGATGCCGGACGGGACGGTGTGCATCACGAAGCTGTCTCCGTCGAACTTGAGCGAATGGCCGGCGTTCGGACCGCCCTGGAACCGGGCGACCACGTCATACTTCGGAGAGATGGAATCCACAATCTTTCCTTTTCCTTCATCGCCCCACTGGAGGCCGAGAATCACGTCAACTTTCTTCATATAATACGGTGATTAATTATTATTCCCATTCAATCGTCGAGGGCGGTTTCGAGGAGATGTCATAGCAGACACGGTTCACCCCTTTCACCCGGTTGATAATCTCATTGCTGAGCGCACGCAGGAAGCCGGTCGGCAGCTCCGCCCAGTCGGCGGTCATCGCGTCGCTGCTCGTCACGGCGCGCAGCGCGACAGCATAGTCGTAGGTCCGCTCGTCGCCCATCACGCCGACCGTCCGGACCGGCAGCAGGATCGCGCCCGCCTGCCAGATATCGTCGTAGAGGCCCTCCTTGCGCAGCGCGCGGATAAAGATGTCGTCCACCTCCTGGAGGATCGCCACCTTCTCGCGGGTCACTTCGCCCGGGATACGGACGGCGAGGCCCGGACCCGGGAACGGGTGGCGGAAGACCATGTGGCGGGGCATCCCGAGGCTCAGCCCGACGGCGCGCACCTCGTCCTTGAAGAGCCATTTCAGCGGTTCGCAGAGCTGCAGTTTCATCTTTTCGGGAAGGCCGCCGACGTTGTGGTGGCTCTTGATGACCTTGCCGGTGATGTTGCAGCTTTCGATGCGGTCCGGGTAGATCGTCCCCTGGGCAAGCCAACGGGCGCCGGAGTACTTCGCGGCTTCGGCGTTGAAGACTTCGATGAAGTCCGCGCCGATGATCTTGCGCTTGCGTTCGGGCTCGGAAACGCCCTCCAGATCCTGCAGGAAGCGCTGCGAAGCATCCACGCCGTCGACATGCAGGCCGAGGGAGCGGTAGTCCGCCAGCACGTCCGTGAACTCGTTCTTGCGCAGCAGGCCGTGGTTCACGAAGATGCAGCGCAGGCGGTCGCCGATCGCGCGGCTGAGCAGCACGGCGGCGACGGACGAGTCCACGCCTCCGCTGAGGCCGAGGATGACTTCGTCCTCCCCCAGCTGCGCGCGCAACTCCGCGACGGTCTTCTCCACGAAGGAATCGGGCGTCCATTCGCGGCGGCTGCCGCAGATACCGACGACGAAATTCTCGAGGAGAAGCTTGCCCTGGAGGCTGTGGACGACTTCGGGGTGGAACTGGACGCCCCAGACGGGGGCGCCGGAGGCCTCGAAGGCGGCGAGCCGGACGCTCGGCGTCGAAGCGACGCAGCGCCAGCCTTCCGGCAGGGCGGTAATCGTGTCGCCGTGGCTCATCCAGACCTGCGCGCCGCTCTCGAGCCCGCGCAGCAGCGGACAGTCCGCATCGAGGAAGGTCAGGTTGGCGCGGCCGTATTCCCGGCTGCCGGCGCTCTCGACGCGGCCGCCGAACGTATCGCTCAAAAGCTGGGCGCCGTAGCAGATGCCGAGGACCGGGTATTTCCCGACGATGCCGGAAAGGTCAGGGCGGAACGCATCGGGCGCATAGACACTCAGCGGCGACCCGCTCAGGATTACGCCGATGACGTCCGGATCGTCGGCCGGGAACCGGTCATAGGGAAGGATTTCGCAAAAGGTATCCAGCTCGCGCACCCGGCGTCCGATCAGCTGGGTCGTCTGCGAACCGAAATCAAGGATAATGATCTTCTGCATAACCGCACACAAAAAACGATTCTCCGGGCACGGAGAATCGGGAGTATCCTTTGAACAAAGATAAAGGATTTTCCCGGTTTTCCAAATACCCGGAGAAACTATTTTTTAAAAAATTTACCGCAGGGACACGGCGCTGACCGTTTCCGGCCAGAACATCGCGTTCGCGGCCAGCTTCGAAGTACCGTACCAGACGCCGCGGAAGGCGGGATCGATCGTGAAGCTGACGATGCGGCCGCTGCCGAGGGCGGTCAGGACCGCGACCGGCGTGTCGGCGAGCATCTCCTGCAGGCGCGGCAGCATGTTGCCGGAGAGGAGGACCTTCTCCGGATGCATCAGCGGAGTGCGCAGCCTGTTCTGGAGCGGTTCGAGCATGATCGCGTTGTTCTTGAAGACCGGGAGCTCCGCACGGCGGTAGCCCCAGCCGAGCGGATGGGTCACGTCGATCTTCGCGTCGAGGATGACGCCGGGAATGCTCTGGGCGCGGGCGGCGGTCGCGATGTTGTCGTAGCTGATGTCCGTCGGGAAAGCCTGGGCCTTTGTCTTGAGGGCCTCGAGGCCGAGCTTGCGGAGGAACTGGTGGCCCTGCTCGAGGGTCACGAGCGTGCCGCCGCGTTCCACCCAGGACTTGACTTTCGCCGCGGCGCCGGCGGACATCGAGCCGTGGGCGGCCGTCACGAAGAGGACGTTGTAGCGGTCCAGGTCGAGGGAAGCCAGGCCTTCGGCCGGGATGATGCTGAGCGGAATCCGGTACAGCTGGTCCATCAGGTACCACAGGTCGCCGACGGGCACGGAGGAGGCCTCGTTGCTGCCGATCACGGCGACGCGCGGCAGGCGGGCCGTCGCGAAGCTGGCGCTGCCGAGGTTGTGGCCGCCGGCAAAACCGCTGGAGAGGGCGTAGACGTCGATCCAGTCCTCGCGGGCGATCTGGGCCATCAGGGCGTGGATGCGCTCCGCAGGGACGCTCTGGTAGGCCTCGCCGAGCGGAACAATGATCGAACCGTGGCTGAAGACCTTTCCTTCCGCGGAGAACTTGCCCTGCGCGACCTTCGCGAAGACGCCTTCCGACAGGAGGCGGTACAGCGCGCGCGGCGCGTAGAAGCCGGTCCACTCGAAAGCGTAGGCGTAGGAGGCGCGGCTGTATTTTCCGGCCGGGACGACGGCCTCGTCGAACTTGTCGCCGAGCGTCGCGGCTGCAACCTTGGCGTACGGCAGGTTGAAGGACATCGGCATCGTCCATCCCGTAATATCATAGGAAAGGCTGTCCGAATAGCTTTCGCGGATCTCGAAGAGGGCCTCGACCATCCGGTGGCTGGCCTGGCGGACGGGAACGACGAAGGCGGAATCCGGGACGAAGGTCTTGTCGCCGACGGTCAGTTTCCGTCCGAGCCTGTAGATGTCGACGTCGTTGCGGGCGACGGTCTGGGCGAGCTTCCAGGCGGAGGCGATGTCGTCCGAAGAACCGAAGACATAGTAGCCGGAGCCTTCGCGGGAAGTCTGGCGGAAGTAATCCTTCTGGTACTTCAGCAGTTCCTCGCGCATGTCGTAGCCGCCCCGCAGGGTCGCCATTTCGGCCGTCAGCTGGTTGTGGATCGAGAGCGGGAAGGAAAGCAGCCCGTTCACGGTGTTCCGCAGGAAGCCGCGGGAGCTCTGCTCCTCCCAGAGGAGGGCGATGCCGCCGTAGAAGTCCATATACTCGCGGCCGCGGCCGGGATAATAGTCGTCATAGACCTCGCCGGAGAAATACATCATCCCCTGCCTGTCGAAGGCCGGCGCATAGTAGTCGCTGGCGAGCCGGCGGATGAACGCCTGGCATTCGTCGGGGATGAGCGGGTGGACGCGGGTCGGTTCGCCCGGCGAGAAGTGGTAGTTGGCCTCGGAGCCCTGCTCGTGGGCGCAGGTGTAGATGTTCGGCTTCCAGGAGAGCATCTCGGCGGCGCGGTAGCTCGATTCCGGCTGGGTCTGGTTGATCCAGTCGCGGTTCAGGTCGAACCAGTAGTGGTTGGAGCGTCCGCCGGGCCAGGCCTCGGTGTGCTCGAGTTCCTGGTTGTCGGGGTTCGGGACCGCGCTGCGGTGGGAATTGGCCCATTCCGTGAAGCGGCCGATGCCGTCCGGGTTGATCATCGGGTCGATGATGACGATGGTCTTCTCGAGGATCCGGCGGGTATAGGCCGACTGCGAGGCGGCGAGGTGGTACGCCAGCAGGAGCGAGGCGTTGAAGCCGCTCGTCTCGTTGCCGTGGATCGTGTTGCCGAACCAGTTCACGAGCGGGCCGTCGGTCGGCGCATCCGCGGACGGGTCACTCAGCCGGGCATGCTGCTCCTTGATGCTGTCGAGGTTGCGGATGTTCTCCTCCGTCGAAATGATGAGGATGTAGAGGGGACGGCGCTCATAGGTCCATCCGTACTGCTTGAGGACGACGCGGTCGGATGCCGCGGCGAGGGCCTTGATGTAGTTCACGCCCTGCTCGGGATTCGTCTGGTACTCCCCGATCTCGAAGCCGAGGACTTCCGCCGGGGTCGGGATGGCCTTGTTGTAGCTGCAGGTATCCGGAAGGAAATACGAGAGCGGAACCGCCTCCTGGGCGTGCAGCGACGCGAAGGCGAAGATTCCGGCAAGGAGAATCAAAAGTCTTTTCATTGGGTTATCGGTTTGTGTTCTTTCAGATCATATTGCTGGCCCGGACGCAGGAAGAAGAACTTCTCCCGGCCGGCCTGGTGGACGGCGACATAGGATTTGCCGATCACCTCGAAGACATCCCGCTCGACGACGATCGCGGTCGATTCGTCGATGCCGATGCCGATGAACTCGGGCGCGGCCTTGAGGAACGCTTCCAGGTCGTGCTGCCGGTTGCGGACCAGGATGTGCTGGTCGATGGCGGAGAGCTTCAGGAAGCCGAGGCCCTGGGTATGGTCGCCGATGGTATACTGCGGACCGCGGGTGTCGCCGCGCCACAGGAAGGAGCCCTGGATGCTGGCGCCGGCAGAGGAGCCGGCAATCACGCCGCCCCGCGCAAGGAGCGCGAAGCACTCGCGGTGGACTTTCGTATTGAGGTACACCTCGGAAATGCGCCACTGGCGGCCGCCGGTAAAGTAAATGCCGGTCGCACGGCGCAGGGGGGCGAGGTTCTTCTCGTCGTTCGCCTCGTCGATGGTCGCGAGGTGCATCCGGGTGACACGGTCCGCGCCGAGGCGCCCGGAGAGCGCGTCGATGGCGGCCGAATGGTAGTCGTCCCCGGGGCCGGAGGCGTTGGTAATCACGACGATGCGGGCATTCTTCTCGCCGGCCAGGTCGATGAAGCGGTCCCAGATCTCATCGGTCACGGTTCCGCCTCCGATGATGACGAGGCTCCCCTTCTCCGGTCCGTGCCGGGTCTCCGAGAGGTCCACCGCCGTCGGGTTCTGCGCGGACAGCGCCAGGCTGCACGCCATCCCGGCCAGTATCAGCATCAGTCTTTTCATCTTTTTCATCATTTACTGCATAATAAACTAATAACCGGGATTCTGTTCGAGGTCTTCGTCGGCGAGGATGGCATTGTTCGGGAACGGAAGGACCCAGTAGTTCGCATCCTTGAAGACGGGATCGTACGCCCCGAACACCTCCGCCGCACGGCCGGTCCGGACGATATCGTTGAACCGGTGGCCCTCGAAGGCCAGCTCATAGCGGCGCTCCTGCTCGACCAGGCGCAGCAGCGCGGCCGCGTCCGTGAGCTCCGTGTCCGGCAGGCCGGCGCGGCTGCGGATCACGTTGAGGTCCGCGCAGGCGCCCGCGATGTCCGGCGTGGCGGACTTCAGGCGCGCCTCCGCACGGATCAGGTACTGCTCCGCGAGGCGCAGGACCAGGATGGAGCTGGAACCGTCCTGCTTGGCATACTCCTCGACGACATAGACGCCGTCGCCCTTGTCGCGCACCAGCTGGGCGCGCTTGCCGCCCAGCGCGGGATTCAGCAGCTCGGCGACGAGGTCCGGATTCGGGATGTAGTCGAGACGGCCGCCCTTGTCCGAAGGGAGGTAGTAGGTAAAGAAGGGCAGCCGGTCCGCGCTGCTGAAGACGAGCTCGAAGATGGACTCGCTGCTCAGCGTGGCGTTGTAGATGCCGGTGATTTCGGGCGTCAGGCTGAACTTGCCGCTGCCGATGACCCTGGAGGCGTACTGCGCCGCCTCGTCCCACTGCTCCAGATAGAGGCAGACGCGCGCTTTCAGCGCATAGACGGCCCAGACCGAGGCGGTTGCCTTGGAGGTCAGGCCGTCACCGAAGAGGCTTTCGGCCTGCTCCAGGTCGGATTTGACCTGTTTCAGGACGTCCGCATAGCTGCTCTTCCGGACGCCCTTGCCGTTGTCCGGGGACTCGGAAGGTTCGAGGATGAGCTGGACGCCGCCGTAGGTACGGGCGAGGTCGAAGTACGCGAGGGCACGGAGGAAATAGGCCTGGCCGAGCAGGTCGTTCTTCTTACCCTCTTCCGCGGCAATGCCGGGCAGGTACTTCAGGACGGTGTTGACCTGGTTGATGCCGCTGTAGTAGGAGGAGAATCCGCCGCCGTCGGTCGGGTCCCAGCCGGCCGTGCCGGCCGCCTTGAACTGCGGCACCACGATGGCCTGGGCGCTGTAGAGGAGGACGTTGTCGGACGCATAGTTCATCGTGACGACCTGCAGGGCCTCATAGCTCTGCGCGGCGTCGTAGGCGCCCGTCAGGGCCACCTGCGCCGATTTGAGGTCCTTGACCACGCCTTCGCCGGGAACGGAATCGACCGGCACCTGGTCCAGGCAGGAGGAGAGGGCGAAGCAGGCGGAAATCAGAAGGAAGATATATCTCTTTTTCATAAGGCAATCCGTTTTAGAAGGTCAGGTTCAATCCGATCGTGAAGGAACGCGGCTGGGGCGGCATGCCGAAGTCCATGCCCTGGACGAGGCCGTTCACGCCGTCGCGGTTCACGTTGACTTCGGGATCCGGGCCGGTGTAGCGGGTCAGCAGGAGCAGGTTGCCGCCGGTCACGTTGACCGAAGCGCGCTGCAGGCCGATCTTCTGGACCAGGACGGTCGGGAGGACATAGCTGAGCGTGACGTTCTTCAGGCGGATGAAGGAGCCGTCTTCCACCACGCGGCTGCTCTGGCCTTCGTAGTTGAAGCTGCCGTCCGCGTTGGCGGTGCTCTTCGGGCGCGGGAGGACGCCGGTGTCGCCCGGGGCCTTCCAGTAGTTCACGGAACTCTTCTGCATCGAGCGGGTGATGCCGCGCGTGCCGCCGGATTCCAGGAACATGCGGGTGTAGTTGAACACCTTGTTGCCGTACTTGTAATAGAAATTGACATCGAGGCTGACGGGGCCGAACGTGAAGGTGTTGCGCAGGAGGCCTTCCATCTTCGGCCAGGCGTTGCCGACGACCTTCTTGTCCGCGACGGTGATCTTGCCGTCGCCGGAGATGTCGTTGTAGATCGCGTCGCCGGTCTGGGGATCGACGCCGAGGTACTCGTAGACCCACATCGAATAGAGCGGATAGCCTTCGAAGAGCTTGAAGGGCGTATAGTTGCCGGTCACGTCGGTCGTCAGTTTCTCGACCCTGTTCTCGTTGTGGGCGAGAGTGAAGGTGGTCTTCCAGGTGAAGGCCTTCTTCTCGACGTTGACGGTGGAGAGGCTGAATTCGACGCCGCGGTTGCTGATCTCGCCGGAGTTGTCGACGATGGACTGGAAACCGGTCTTCCACGGAACGGTGCGGGCGAGCAGCAGGTCGTAGGTGTACTTGTCGTAGTAGTTCAGCTCGAGGTCGACGCGCTGGTGCCAGAGGGTCGCATTGAGGCCGACGTTCCACTGGCGGGTCGTCTCCCATTTCAGGTCGGGGTTGCCGAGCTGGTTGGGCTCGAGGCCGGCGTTGCCGTCGTAGTTGGCGCCGCCGTTCCAGAGGGCCAGGGAGGCGAAATCGCCGATGTTTTCGTTACCGCCGAGACCGATGCTGGCCTTCAGCTTGAGGCTGTTGAAGGTCTGCTTCCAGGGGAAGAAATGCTCGTTGGTGATGTTCCAGGCTGCGCCAACCGCCGGGAAGTAGCCGAAGCGGTTGTTCTTGCCGACGCGGGAGGAACCGTCCGCACGCACCGTGACGTCGAGGCTGTAGCGGCTGTCGTAGGAGAGGTTCGCGCCGCCGAAGAAGGAAAGCAGCGAAGACGAGGTGCCGTTCGAAGTGGCGGTCTGGTTCGCGGAGGAGACGATGCGGGTCAGCAGGTCGCTCGGATAGTCCTTGCCGTTCATATAGGAGCGCTGGATGGAGGTTTCCTGGAAGGAATTGCCGAGGAAGGCGGAAAGCGTCGTCTTCGAGAAGCTGCGGTAGAAGTTGAGCAGGTGCTCGAAGGAGAAGACGTTCGAGGTGTTGGTGCCTTCGACGCCGGCGCCGTTCGGCTGGCCGTAGATCAGGTTCGTGTTGTAGTAGAAACGCTCGAGGTAGATGCTGCGGTCGTTGTTGAAGGAGGACTTCCAGGTGATGCCTTCCGCGATGTCCCAGGTCAGCGCGATGCTGTTGGTGACGCGGAAGTTGTTCGAACCGCCGTTCCAGTTGTCCAGGATGGCCTGGTGGTTGTCGAAGGAGACGGGCTTGTTGTAGGAACCGTCCTCCTTGAAGACGGGCTGGAAGGTCGGGGTGTGGAGGGCCGCCTGGAAGAGGCCGGCAGGGCCGTCGCCGACGCGCATCAGGTGGCGGTCCGTATAGACCACGGCGTTGCTCGAGCTCAGCTTGAGGTTCGGGCGGAGCTGGTGGTCGAGGTTGAAGCGGAGGCTCATGCGCTCGAAATCAATGAGCTTCAGGATGGCATCCTCGTTCGTGTATTCACCGCCGATGTAGAAACTGGTCGTCTCGTTGCCGCTGGTTACGGAGAGGTTGTAGGTCTGCTGGAGGGCGGTGCGGAAGACTTCCGGCAGGCGGAAGACCGTGATCTGCTCCTCCGGAGTGCCATAGGCGGGAGAGCCGCTGATGACCTCCGTCTTCGGGCGGAACGGGCGCTTCGCCCAGTCCTTGCCGTCGTTGCGCCAGGCCTCGTTTACGATTTCGGCGTGCTCGGGGCCGGTCACGAGCTCCCAGAGGCGGTCCGCCTGGCTCAGGCCGAGCTGGGCCTTGAAGTTCACCTGGGTGCGCTGGTTGTAGCCGCCGCGCTTGGTGTTGATGATGATGACGCCGTTGGCGGCACGGGCGCCGTAGGCCGCGGTCGCGCTTGCATCCTTGAGGACGGTGATGGAGAGGATGTCCTCGGGGTTGATGTCGGCGATGGGGTCGATGGCGAGGCCGCCGAGGTCGGTGCGGCCGGGATTGTCGGTGCTGACGAAGACGCCGTCAACGATGTAGATCGGGGTGTTGGCCGCGGTGATGGAGGTTGCGCCGCGGAGGCGGACCATCGACGAGGTGCCGGGGATGCCGGCGTTGCTGGAAATCAGCAGGCCGGGGACGGCGCCCTGGATCTTTCCGTTGATGTCGGAGGACTGGATGTTCTCCAGCGCTTCCGACTGGACGGTGTTGACCGCGCTGGTCATCGCGTTCTTCGTCGTCTTGGCGTAGCCGAGGACGATCACCTCTTCGAGCAGCTCGCCGTCTTCCACGAGGGAGACGGTCAGCGGCTCGTCGAAACTGCGGACCGAAAGGATCTGGGTCTGGTAGCCGATGAAGCTGACTTCGACGGAAACCGGAAGCCGGGCGGCCACGCGGAGGGAGAACTCCCCTTCCAGGTCGGCGGCGGAGCCGGCGGAATGGTCCTCCAGTGCGATGAACGCACCGACGAGCGGAGCGCCGGTCTTGGAATCCACGATCTTGCCCCGCAGGATGCCGTCCTCAACGGCGCCCAACGGAAGGACGCGCAGCACGGCGGCGAGCAGGATCAGGAGGAAAACAGGTTTTCTGCACATAGGTTTATTGGTTTTTCTTATTGATATCGATGGATAGGTCTTCCTTCTCGGACTTGGCGACGAGGACGGCGATGCAGGTATCACCGTAGACGTTGACGGCCGTGCGCAGCATATCCAGGATACGGTCCACGCCGATGACGAGGCCGATGCCCTCGACCGGAAGGCCGACGGCGCTCAGGATGATGGCCATCATGACCATCGCGGACATCGGGATGCCGGCGGAGCCGATGGCGCACATCAGGGAAAGGAAGCAGATCAGCAGGGTCTGTACCAGGCCCAGCTGCACGCCGTAAACCTGCGCGATGAAGATGACCGCGACGCATTCGAGGAGCGCGGCGCCGTTCATGTTGACGGTCGCGCCGAGCGAGACGACGAAGTCGGCGATCCGGCGCGAGACCCCGTCCTTCTTCTCGACGGCGTCGAGCGTCAGCGGCAGCGTCGCCCCGGAGGAGGCGGTCGAGAAGGCCGTGATCATCGGGACGGACATGTTCCGCAGGTGGGCCCAGGGACGGACGCGGCCGACCAGGCGGAGCAGGAGCGGCAGCGTGATGAAGGTATGGATCGCCAGGCCTGCGGCGACGGTGACGACGTAGAAGAGCATGTTGCGGAGCATCAGGAGCACGTCGCTGATGGCGGCGAACTGGCCGGCGACGATTGCGAAGATGCCCAGCGGCGAAAGGGAGATGATGGCGCGGGTCACCCGCATTGTCAGCTCATAGGCGCTCTTCATCCCGACCGTGAGCACGTCGCGGGACTTTTCCGAGAGCCGCGGGACCGTGATGCCGATCACCAGGGCCAGGAAAATCACGGGGATGGTATTGTTGTGCGCAAAGGCGTAGAAGACGTTCGAAGGGATGAAGCCGGAAACGATGTCGGAGACGGAAGTCGAGGTGACGAGGTCGGGGACTTCGGCGGCGGGAACGGTCACGCCCGCTCCGGGGCGGATGAAACGGACCAGCAGGACACCGGTTGCGACGGCAAGCAGCATCGTGGCAACGTACCAGAAGACGGTCTTGGCGCCGATGCGCTTGAGGTCGCCCCGGCCGCCGGTGCTGATTTCCGAAACACTCAGGGAGACGGAAAAGAAAATGATCGGGACAATCAGCATGCAGAGCGCATTCATGAACAGCGTTCCGATCCAGGCGTAATACCGGGTGGTTCCGGGGAGGAAAGTACCGGCCAGGATTCCGAGCACGAGCGCCAGGAGGATCTGGAGGTACAGCGGTATTTTCTTCATAGGTTCAGATTTCAGTACATGCAAAATTAATATCCCCCTTTTTCAAGCATGGGTAAAATAATCCGAGATTTTTGTAAATTCGTCCGATATTTATCGGAACTCGCCACATGACGCTGCTTTTCGCCATCCTCTTCGCCCTGACGCTGGTTGTACTGGCGGTCGTGATCTTTTACGCCCGCGCGCGTCGGAAGCGCTACCACAAGCAAGTCCGCAAGGCGCTCCAGAAAAAAATCGAGGAGCTCTACGCCGGCCGGATGGGCCGGCTCCACTTCATCGGCATCCTCGACAAACTCCGGACGCCCTTCGACCGGATGGACAGCGCCGTCGCCGTCCTGGGTTCCCAGAAAGGCCTGGCGGAAACCGGCCGCGCCCAGCTGGAAATCCTGCGTTCCGGCCTGGACCAGTCGCGCCTCGTGCTCGAGCAGGCCGAAACGCTGCGTTCGCTGGTCGAAAAGAAGCTGGCCCTGTCGCTGCACCGCAGCCAGCCGCTCGGCCCCTCCGTCCGGAAAATCATGGACGGATTCAAGGCCGACGCGAGCCTTGCCGGCATCTCCCTGACGGCGACCCTGCCCCCGGACGACATCCTCCTCCCCCTCGACACCGGCATCTTCGAGAGCATCCTCTTCGATATGCTTCTCAGCGCGATGAAATACACGCGCCCGAACGTCGGCAGCATCCGCGTCCACGTCAACCGCACGGACCGCGACGGCGTCAGCTGGTATGTCCCGCTGCGCGAAGGCGATACAAGCAAGGCGTACGTCTATGTCGCGATGTACTGCACGGAAGCGGCGATGGAGAAGGCCGCGCCGGAGCTCCAGCTGACCGGCCGACTGGCGGAACTCCACCACGGCTACCTCTGGGTCGCTGACTCGGATGCCGGGAAAGGCATCCGGCTGATGCTGGCGCTTCCCGAGGACGAATCCGCCTATCCGGACGCCCGGTTCATCCGCGAGGAAAGCGCCCCGGCGCAGGAAGACGCCATGGCCTCCGAGGAGGACCGCAATTTCTATGCGACGCTGGTCAATGTCCTGCGGGAGAACCTTTCCGACGAGAATTTCGACATCGCGGGGCTGGCGGAGAAGATGGGTATGTCCCGTTCGACCCTCTTCTCCCGGGTCAAGGACGTGACCGGCAACAGCCCGAAACAGCTGCTGAACGAATTCCGGCTCCGAACCGCCGCCAACCTGCTCGCCAAGGGGGAAATGACCGTCTCCGAGGTGGCGGACGCGACCGGATGGGGATCCCTCTCCTACTTCTCGAAGTCGTTCAAGCGCCGTTTCGGCCACAGCCCGGCAGGGAGCCGCAATTGATTTATTTCCGTATATTTGCCTGATTAGCTATTTCCAAAACATTATGATAAAACAACTCAGCAACTCCGTCAAATACATCGGCGTCGATGACCTCGACCTGGACCTGTTTGAAAGCCAGTACATCGTCCCGGAAGGCATCGCGTACAATTCTTACCTGATCCTGGACAACAAGACCGCCATTCTCGACACCGTCGACGTGCGGAAAGCCTACGAATGGAAGAGCCAGCTCGCCGACGCGCTCGAAGGCCGCCAGCCCGACTACCTCGTCGTCCACCACCTCGAGCCCGACCACTCCGCCCTGATCGGCTGGGTGCTCGAGACCTATCCCAACCTGACGCTTGTCGCGGGCGCCAAAGCCCTCCAGATGCTGCCGCAGTTCTTTGAAGGCGCAAGCCTGGAAGGCCGCACGCAGGCGATGAAGGAGGGCGACGTGCTCGACCTCGGCGAACACAGCCTGCGCTTCATCGCCGCTCCGATGGTCCACTGGCCGGAAGTGATGCTCTCCTACGACGCCGCGGACGGCGCCCTCTACAGCGCGGACGCGTTCGGCAAGTTCGGCGCCCTCTCCAAGTGCGGCTTCTACGGCCGTGACGACGAGGACTGGACCTGCGAAGGCCGCCGCTACTATTTCAACATCGTCGGCAAATACGGCGCCCAGGTCCAGGCCCTGCTGAAGAAGACCGCCCCGCTCGACATCAAGACAATCCGCCCGCTCCACGGCCCCGTCCTGGAGGACAACCTCGTCGACTACATCACGCTCTACGACACCTGGAGCAGCTACAAGCCCGAAACGGACGGCATATTCATCGCCTGCGCCTCGATCCACGGCGGGACCCTCGCCGCCGCCGAGAAGCTGCAGGAGATCCTGCTCGCGAAAGGCGCGCCGCGCGTCGTGCTGAGCGACCTGAGCCGCAGCGACATCGCCGAGAACGTCGAGGATGCCTTTCGCCACTCCAAGATGGTCGTGGCCGCCTCCTCCTATGACGCCGGCATCTTCACCCCGATGCACGATTTCCTCCACCGCCTCCAGATCAAGGGTTACGCCAACCGCACCGTCGGCATCCTCGAAAACGGCTCCTGGGCCCCTTCCGCGGGCCGCGTCGCCCGCGAGATGCTCGAAGGGATGAAGAACGTCTCCGTCCTCGAGCCGGTCGTCACGATCCGCAGCCGGATGAAACCGGCCGACCTCCCCGCCCTCGAAGCCCTCGCGGGCGCCCTCCTCGCCTAACTTCAGAATTCCATTATACCCATGTTCAAGCTTACAGAACTCCCCTACGCGCCCGACGCCCTCGCACCCGCGATCAGCGCCGAGACCCTGGCCTTCCATCACGGCAAGCACCTCCAGACCTACGTCAACAACCTCAACGCCGCCCTTCCCGGAACCCCCTGGGAGGGTAAGACCCTCGAGGAGATCGTTAAAGGCGCCGAAGGCGGCCTGCTGAACAACGCCGGCCAGACCCTGAACCACAACCTCTACTTCACCCAGTTCCGCCCGGCACGCGAAGGAAACGCCCCCGCCGGTCCCCTCGCCGCGGCGATCGACCGCGACTTCGGCAGCTTCGACGCCTTCCGCCAGGAATTCGCCGCGAAGGGCGGCTCGCTCTTCGGCAGCGGCTGGGTCTGGCTCTCCGCCGACGCGGACGGCAAGCTCGTCATCACCCAGGAGCCGAACGCCGGCAACCCCGTGCGCAAGGGCCTGAAACCCCTGCTGACCTTCGACGTCTGGGAACACGCCTACTACATCGACTACCGCAACCGCCGCCCGGACTACATGAAATCCCTCTGGGACATCATCGACTGGGACGTCGTCGCGTCGCGCTGCCTGTAAGCGATTTCCGCCACACAAAAAGCCGCTGCAAGCCGTTTGCAGCGGCTTTTTTGGGTAAAATCGACCTATCTGGGGCGAAATGCAGCCGCCACATTCGCCGCAAGGTCGCCCCTGAAACGGGGATTTCGCCACATTCCCGGGCAAAGCGGCTTGGAAGGCTGGGAGAAGAGGTTTACCTTCGCCGGCGTCTAAAAATAAAAGTCAAGCGAAACATGATTACCATCGAGAATTTCACCAAGCTTTTTGAACACGCCGCGCGCGAAAACTGGGATGCGCCGGCGCTCAGCAATTTCCGCAAAGACACGATAACCTACCGCCAGCTGGCCGAACGGATCGATACCCTGGACCTGATCTGGAAGAAAGCCGGCCTGCAGCGCGGCGACAAAATAGCCATCAACACGCGCCCCTGCGCCCTCGGCGCCTCCATCTACTACGCCGCCGTCAGCAAGGGCTACGTAGCCGTCGAGATTTACAACGCTTTCACCCCGGCGGACACGCAGAAACTCGTCAACCACTCCGACAGCAAGATCCTCTACACGGAAAAGCACACCTTCGAGCAGATGGACTACGCGCAGATGCCTTCCGTCCTCTGTGCCATCGACTGCGCGACGGGCGAAGTCCTCGCCAGCCGCGAGGGCGTCGGCGAACTGTACGCCAGGGGCGCGGAAATCCTTGCCGAACGCTACCCGGCCGGGATGAAGCCCGAAGACTTCCGCGTCGCGGACGTCGACCTGGACGATGTCTGCGCCATTCTCTATACCTCCGGCTCGACCGGCAATCCGAAGGGCGTGATGCTGACCTACCGCAACGACACCGCGAACGTCCAGGCGATTACGCCGGGCTTCCCCTTCCACCGGGGCGAGAACTACCTGAGCCTGCTTCCGCACGCCCACAGCTTCGGCCTGATGTGCGACGTCGTGATTCCGCTGACCCTCGGCATGCACGTCACGGTCCTCGGCCTCCCGCCGATTCCGTCGAACGTCAAGGACGCCCTGATGGAGGTCAGGCCGCGCATTTTCTACGGCGTTCCGCTGATCTTCGTGAAACTGATCGAATACATCCTCGGCCCGGATATCCACAGCGCCGAAGGACAGGAGAAATTCAAGGAATACGAGAAGTATCCGGAATACTGCAAGATGCTCTATGACAAGCTGATGCGCGAGACCGGAGGCAAGATCGAGGTCTTCGCTACCGGCGGTTCCGCCATCCCGTCCGAAGTCGAGTCGCTGCTCGTGTACAAGCTCAAGGTCCCGTTCATCACAGGCTACGGCCTGACCGAACTGGCCCCGATCGTGTCTTACGGCAAGGTCGGCAAATACGTCCCGAAATCCTGCGGCGAATACCTTCCGGAAGTGATGGAGATCCGCATCGACTCCCCCGACCCGGAGCACATCGCCGGCGAGCTCTACATCAAGGGCGACGTGGTCTTCAAGGGCTACTATAAGAATCCGGAATCGACCGCCGAGGTCCTCCGGGACGGCTGGTTCCGCACCGGTGACATCGGCACGGTCGACAAGGACAACAACGTCTTCCTGCTCGGCCGCTCGAAGAACATGATCCTGACGGAAAACGGCCAGAACGTCTATCCGGAAGAGATCGAAGTCATCCTGAACGAGCTTCCGTACGTCGCGGAATCCATCGTCCTGCAGCGCGACCACCGCATCGTGGCCCTGATCGTCCCGAACATGGCCCAACTCGACAACGCCGGCCTGGGTGCGGACGGTCTCGACGCGATCATGCGCCAGAACATCGCCTTCCTGAACAGCAAACTCCCGGCCTACTCCGCGGTCAACGATTTCGAACTGCGCTTCGAACCGTTCTCCAAGACCCCGAAGGGCAGTATCCGGCGTTTCATGTACGCATAAGCCATGCAGCAGGAAAGACGCGTCGTCATCACCGGCCTCGGAGCCGTCAGTCCGCTGGGGAACACCACCCGTGAAAGCTGGGAGGCCGCCCTCCGCGGGGTCTGCGGCATCGCGCCGGTCGAAGGGTTCGCTCCGGAGGAGCTCCCCGTCCGCGTAGCCGCGCAGGTCAAGGGCTTCGACCCCATCGCGGCCGGGATGACCGCCTCCGAAGTGCGCCACTACGACCCCTTCTGCCGCTATGCGGTCGCAGCGAGCCTCGAGGCCATGCGCCAGAGCGGGCTTGAGAGCGGCAGGAACATCGACGCCGGCCGCCTGGGCGTTTACATCGGCTCGACGATCGGCGGCTTCAGCACCTTCGTGAAACAGGCGGAAGTCTTCCTGAAGGAAGGCGCGAAGGGGGTCTCTCCCCTCTTCATCCCGATGATGATTACGAACATCGCCGGCGGCAACACGGCAATCAAGATCGGCGCCCAGGGCGTCTGCCTGGATTCCGTCTCCGCCTGCGCGACGAGCACGAACACGGTCGGCGAGGCCTTCCTCGCAATCCGGGACGGCCGGGCCGACGCGATCGTCGCCGGCGGATCCGAAGCGGCGGTCCACCCAATGGCGATGGGCGGCTTCTTCAACTGCCGCGCCCTGAGCCCGGCGGAAGACCCGCTGGAGGCTTCCCTGCCCTTCGATGCCCGCCGCCGCGGCTTCGTCATGGCCGAAGGCGCCGCCGTCCTCGTCCTGGAGGAATACACCCACGCCCGCGCCCGCGGCGCCGAAATCCTCGGCGAAATCTGCGGCTACGGCAACACCTGCGACGCCTACCACTACACCGCGCCGCGCGCGGACGGCTCCGTCACGGCGCGCGCCCTGAAGGATGCACTCGACCAGGCGGGCTTCCGTGCCTCAGAAGCACTCTACATCAACGCCCACGGCACCGGAACCCCGCTGAACGACAAAAGCGAGACCCTCGCAATCAAGCGGGCCCTGGGTGAAGACCTGGCGCGGAAGGCGTCGATCAGCTCGACCAAATCGATGACCGGCCACATGCTGGGCGCGACCGGCGCGATGGAAATCATCTTCGCGGCCCTCGCCCTGCGCGACGGGATCGTCCCTCCGACCATCGGACTCCGGGAAGCGGACCCGGCGTGCGACCTGAACTACACTCCGCTCGAAGCACAACCCCGGACGCTCGACATCGCGATCTCCGACTCCCTCGGGTTCGGCGGCCACAATGCCTGCGTCGCAATCCGCAGATACCATGAATAGAGAAGAACTGAAACAAATCCTCCCCCACCGCGAGCCCATGCTGCTGGTCGACAGCAGCGAAGTGACGCCGGACGGCGTCCGCTCCGAATACCGGATCCGCGAGGACGATTTCTTCGTCCAGGGCCATTTCCCGGGCAATCCGATCGTTCCGGCCGTCATCCTGTGCGAGATCATGGCCCAGGGCAGCGTCCTGCTCTTCAAGGAAGCGCTCGAGGAGCACCTGGCACTCTACGCCGGGATGGACAAACTCCGTTTCCGCCACTCCGTCCGCCCGGGCGACGTGGTCGTCGTCGAATCCCATATCACGAACCAGCGGGAATCCTTCATCTCCGTGGAGGCGAAGGCCACCGTGGACGGCAAGCTCTGCTGCAGCGGAGCCCTTTCCTTCATGCTGGTCCCCAAAGAACGATAAAGCCATGGCATACAATCTCCTGAAAGGCAAGAAAGGCCTCATCACCGGCGCCCTGAACGAACAGTCCATCGCCTGGAAAATCGCTGAAACCGTCTGTGCGGAAGGCGCGCAGATCGTCCTCACGAACACCCCCGTCTCGATCCGCTTCGGTGAAGTCGGCCAGCTCGCCGAAAAGACCGGCAGCATCGTCATCCCCGCCGACGCGACCTCCGTCGAGGACCTGGAGAACCTCGTAGACAAGACGATGGAGCACTTCGGCGGCCCCTTCGACTTCGTCCTCCACGCCGTCGGGATGTCCCCGAACCTGCGCAAGGGCCGCCCGTACGACGACCTGAGCTACGAATTCTACCAGAAGACCCTGGACATCTCGGCGCTGTCCTTCCACAAGCTCCTCCAGACGCTTTACAAGAAGGATGCGCTGCGCGAATGGGGCTCCGTCGTCGCCCTCTCCTACATCGCCGCCGACCGCGCGATGCCGGGCTACAACGACATGGCGGACGCCAAGGCCGTCCTGCAGTCCATCACCCGCAATTTCGGCCTCCTATACGCCCGCAAGCGCCACGTCCGCATCAACACGGTCTCCCAGTCCCCCACGCGTACGACCGCCGGCTCCGGCATCGCCGGGATGGAGGAGATGCTCGGCTACACGGAGCGCTTCTCCCCGCTGGGAAACGCCAGCGCCGAAGACTGCGCCCGCTACGTCGCGACGCTCTTCTCCGACCTGACCTGCAAGGTCACGATGCAGAACCTCTACAGCGACGGCGGTTTTTCCGCCGTCCTGCCCCACCCGGATTTATAGCCGCCCCGGAATAGAAATCCGAAAAATATCCATATCTTTGGGGTATGAGCCGTTTTTCCGCCTACCTCAGAGCCCTCGTCAACCTGTCCGATTTCATCGACCGGGAGAATGCCGAGGCGTCCATCCGCAAGAACATTTCCTTCCGCGGACCGACCGTCTTCATCCTGGCCTGCGCGATCATCATCGCCTCCGTCGGCCTGAACGTCAACTCGATCCCCGTCATCATCGGCGCGATGCTGATCTCCCCGGTGATGGGTCCGATCCTGGGCTTCGGCTTCGGCCTCGCGACGCTCGACAACGAACTCGTCAAGGATTCGCTGCGGAACTTCCTCGTGATGGTCACGATCAGCATCCTCGCCTCGACGCTCTTCTTCCTGCTGAGCCCGCTGACGCTCCAGAACCCCTCGGAGCTCCTCGCCCGCACGAACCCGTCCGTCTATGACGTCCTGATTGCCCTCTTCGGCGGTTTCGCCGGCATGTTCGAAATCTCCCGGCGCGAAAAAGGGACGGTCATCGCCGGCGTCGCGATCGCGACCGCGCTGATGCCCCCGCTCTGCACCGTCGGCTACGGCCTCTCGATCATGAGCGCCCGCTACATCTTCGGCGCCCTGTACCTCTTCCTGATCAACAGCATCTTCATCGCCCTGGCGACCTTCCTGACGAGCAAGTACCTCCGCTTCCCGACCCTCGAGGCCGAGCAGAAGCAGCACCTGTCGCGCCACGCCGTCAGCGTCATCCTCGCGATCATCATCATCCCGAGCGTCATTTCCGCTTTCCGCATCGTCCAGGAAAATAACTTCGCGATCCACGCAGAAAAGCTCATTTCCGCCAACAAGACGATCGGCAAGGGCTTTATCTACGACTACCGCGTCAACTACGCCGCCAAGGAATCGACCCTCGACATCTACCTCGCCGGCGAGGAACTCTCCGCCGAGGAGCGGGAGCGCTTCTATGTCCAGTCGGAAAGTTTCGGCATCCCCCGCAGCCAGATCGTCTTCCACGAAGACGCCGCGATGAGCCGCGACAACCTTTCGGAGTCGGAGCTCATCCGCAGCATCTACGAGTATAACGACCAGCAGTTCAAGACGATGTACGAGTTCAAGGACCAGCAGGTCCGCGAACTGTCGGACAGCATCGCCAGCCTCAGCCGCGCGCTGGCCGGCTACCGGGCGCAGGACATCCCCGCGGAAGAAATCGCGCGCGAACTCTTCGCCCAGTACCCGGCCGTGAAGCGCGTCAGCCTCAGCGGCGGAACCGCCCTGTCGGCCGAAGGGGAAGGCGGCGAACCGCAGGTCGTCGCCATCCTCTTCTGCAGGCCGACGCTGGACGCCGCGTCCGTGACCCGGATCGAGAACTGGCTCCGCGTGCGCCTCGGCGCCCAGAACCTCCTCGTCCTGACCCGGCCGGACAACGGCTAGGTATTCTGGAGGGCGCCCGCGAGGAACTGGTCGTACGCGGACATATCCATCAGACCGTGACCGGAAAGGTTGAAGAGAATGACCTTCTCTTCGCCGGTCTCCTTGCACTTCAGCGCTTCATTGACCGTCGCCGCAATCGCGTGGCAGGACTCCGGGGCGGGAATGATGCCTTCTGCGCGGGCGAAGAGGACGCCGGCGGAGAAGGAATCCTGCTGGGAGATGTCGACCGCCTCCATCAGGCCGTCCTTCAGGAGTTGGGATACGATGACGCCGGCACCGTGGTAGCGGAGGCCGCCGGCATGGATCAGCGCGGGCTTGAAGTCGTGGCCGAGCGAATACATCGGCAGCAGCGGCGTGTAGCCGGCCTCGTCGCCGAAATCGTACATGAACTTGCCTTTCGTCAGTTTCGGACAGGATTTCGGCTCCGCGGCGATGTAGCGGGTCTGTTTGCCTTCGAGAATCGTATGGCGCATGAACGGGTAGGCGATACCGCTGAAGTTGGAACCGCCGCCGAAGCAGGCGATGACGATGTCCGGATACTCCCCTGCCATCGCCATCTGCTTCTCCGCCTCGAGGCCGATCACGGTCTGGTGGAGCGAAACATGGCTGAGGACGGAGCCGAGGGTGTACTTGCAGTTCGGGGTCATCTGGGCAAGTTCGACCGCCTCGGAAATCGCGGTGCCGAGGGAGCCCTGGTGGTTCGGATCGCGGGTCAGGATGTCCTTGCCGGCGCGGGTCGACATCGAGGGCGAAGGGGTCACCTGGGAGCCGAAAACCTGCATCACGCTGCGCCGGTAGGGCTTCTGCTCATAGCTGATCTTGACCTGGTAAACGGCGGATTCGATGCCGAAGACCTTCGCGGCATAGGCAAGCGCGGCGCCCCACTGGCCGGCGCCGGTCTCGGTCGTCAAGTTCGTGACGCCCTGTTTCTTCGCATAGTAGGCCTGCGGGAGGGCGGAATTGATCTTGTGGGAGCCGAGGGGGTTGACGCTTTCGTTCTTGAAGTAGATGTGCGCCGGGGTCCCGAGGGCTTCTTCCAGTCCGTAGGCGCGCACGAGCGGCGTGCTGCGGTAGTAGGCGTACTTCTCCCGGACTTCTTCCGGGATGTCGATCCAGGCGTCGGTCTGGTTCAGTTCCTGCCGCGCGCACTCTTCGCAGAAGATCGGGAAAAGGTCTTCCGCCTTGAGGGGCTGCTTGGTTCCGGGGTGGATCGGGGGCATGGGCTTGTTCTTCATGTCCGCCTGGATGTTGTACCATTGCTTCGGAATCTCGGTTTCCGGGAGAATAAAACGCTTCTGTTTCATTTTGTTTAAGGGTTTTGGGGAAAATAAAAAAGGCCGTCCTTCGGGCGGTCTCGTTACTATATCTTCGCCGGAATACACCGGCATCCATATCTACGCTTAGTTCCGCCCGGAAAAATCTTTCGGACGCCACCAGCTGAAAACAGCGACTCTGGAACTCTTTGCCATCATTGCACCTCAAATTTATAAAGTTCTTTTTAAACTTCCAAATAAACTTCGTTTTTTTTCCTGATCATCCGCGACGGGTATTCCTGTTTTCCTTAAACCTGTGGCCGCCCGCGGCCGTATGAGCGGGAGGGGCCCGCAAGCGCAGCGCAGTGGGAGGGACGAGCTGTCGAAGACAGCGAAGGGTTTAAGGAAAATTGGAATACCCGCAAGGATGACTCATATAAAATAGTATATTTGTATAGGTCCAAAGGGACCGGAGGATTACAAGTATGGACAGAAGGAAATTCATCAAGGATTCGGCGGCGCTCGCAGCGGCGGGCGTGGTGGCTCCCGGGGTGCTGGGGGCGGAAGAGAAGAAGATGCAGGCACAGCGGCCGCAGGACGGGAAAGAGGCCCCCGCAGGGAAACTCATCACCTCGGCGCCGATGCTGCAGAACTATGCGGCAACGAGCATCGGCATCGCCTTCAGCGTCAGCGACATGGCGAACGGCTACGCCGACATCTCCGAGGCGGCCGACATGTCCGGTGCCCGGCGCGTCACGTGCGGCGGCTACCGCGTCACGGACCTGAACGACAAGGTCATGCTGATCCGCGTCACCGGGCTGAAGCCGGCGACACAGTACTTCTACCGGATCGGCGCGGACCGCATCCGCTACAAGGGCGGCTACGACATGAAAATCCTCGGCAGCGAGGAAGATCCCCGGACCTATTCCTTCCGGACCGCCGGCCCGGGCGCGGATGCCCGTTTCTGCGTAATCAACGACACCCACGCGAAATACGACGCTTTCGCCCGGACGCTGGACAAGGTCGCCGAACTCTCCCCTTCCTGCGTCGTCTGGAACGGCGACGCGACCAACGTCGAGGAGACCATCGAAGACCAGGTGCGCATCTTCCTGGCGCCGCCGGTCCCCCGCAGCGACTACGCGTCGCAGACGCCGTACCTCTTCTGCCCCGGCAACCACGATTCCCGCGGGATGGCGAACCGCCATATCGAGCGCGTGCTGATGTTCCGCCAGCCGGAAGAGCGCTCCCCGCGCGACTGGGACCTCGGCCGCAACTTCGCCGTCCGGATGGGAGACATCGCGATGATCGGCCTCGACACGGCGGAGGACAAGCTCGATACGAATCCCATCTTCGCGGGCCTCTTCAACAGCGGCGCCTACCGCGAGGCGCAGGCCGTCTGGCTCGCCGACGTGCTGAAACGCAAGGAGATCGCAAAGGCGCCCTTCCTCGTCGCCTTCTGTCACATTCCGCTCTACGACCCGGATCCGACCCGGAATCCGGGCGACGTCGCGCCGGCGGACAAGGACCCGAAATACACGACCGACTTCGCGATGTGGCAGCGCACCTGCGCGAAACTCTGGACGCCGCTGCTCCAGAAAGCCGGCTGCCAGCTCATCATCACCGCCCACCAGCACGCCTACCGCTTCGACGCCCCCGACGGGACGCGGAAATGGGCGCAGATGGTCGGCGGCGGCCCGAACCTCGACAACGCAACGAGTTTCCCGACGGTCATCGACGGCCGCGTCGAAGGGCGCCGGCTGGTCGTCCGCGCCTGGAACGTGAAGACCGGCGCCGTCCTCGACGAGCGCAGCTTCGCCGCCCGATAGAAAACCAAACAACAAACCGATAAACCAATGGACAACAAGGAATTCCCCTACAAAGGGCTCGTCCTGAACGGATTTCTGGCCCTCCTGATTCTGCTCTGCATCTTCGGCTGCGCCCTGGGGTGCATCATCCTGGCGAAAGACAGCGCCCATATCACCACCGGCGTCATCCTGCTGATGCTCTTCATCCTGGGCTGCTGCGGCCTCGTCAAGCTGGAGCCGAACGAAGCCTGCGTGCTGGTCTTCTTCGGCAAATACAAGGGCACCTTCGCCCAGACCGGTTTCTACTGGGTCAGCTTCCTGCTTTCGAAGAAGAAAGTCAGCCTGCGCGCCCGCAACCTGAATCCGGAGCCCATCAAGGTCAACGACAAGGCCGGCAACCCGGTGATGATCGGCATGGTCCTCGTCTGGAAGCTCCAGGATACGTACAAGGCCCTCTTCGAGATTGACAGCCAGTCCCTGGCAGCCCCGGTCGCCCAGGGCGTGGGCGTCGCCCGCAGCCTGGCGAAGGCCTTCGAGAACTTCGTGCGCGTCCAGAGCGACGCCGCCCTGCGCCAGGTCGCCGGCTGCTACGCCTATGACAACGCGGACGACGCGAGCGAACTGACGCTGCGCAGCAACGCGGAAGAAATCAACGAGCAGCTCGAGCGGACGCTGAACGAGCGCCTGTCGATGGCCGGCATGCACATCGTCGAAGCCCGCATCAACTACCTGGCCTATGCGCCGGAGATCGCCGCCGTGATGCTGCGCCGCCAGCAGGCGGACGCCATCATCGCCGCGCGCGAAAAAATCGTAGACGGCGCGGTCAGCATGGTCAAGATGGCCCTCGACAAGCTGAAGTCCGAAGGCGTCGTCAACCTCGACGAAGAGCGCAAGGCGGCGATGGTCAGCAACCTGCTGGTCGTCCTCTGCGGCGACGAGCCGGCCCAGCCGGTCGTCAATTCCGGAGCGTAACAACCTGTAAAACGAATCGATATGAAAAAGTTATTCCCCATCCTGGCCGCCGCGGTCCTGCTGGCGGCCTGCAGCCCGAAGGCGTCACAGGCGCCGGCGGAGGAAGGCGGAAACGCCGTAATCGAAGCCATCATGGCCCGCCGGTCCATCCGCGCCTACAAGGATACGCCGGTGCCGCGCGAGCTGCTGCAGCAGATTGCCGAGTGCGGCGTCAACGCTCCGAACGCGATCAACGCCCAGAACTGGGCGGTCCGCATCGTCGACAGCCCGGACTACATCGATGGCCTCACCGCCATTTACAAGGAAGCCAACGCCGAAATGGTCGCGCGCAATCCGAACTTCAAGAACATGTTCAACGGCGCCCCCGCCATCATCGCCGTCGCCGCCCCGAATACGACGATTTCCGGGGTTGACAGCGGGCTGCTCGGGGAGAATGTGATGCTGGCGGCGTATTCGCTGGGCCTCGGGACCTGCTGCATGGCCGGTCCGGTCCGTTTTATGAACACGGACCCGAAGGCGGCGCCGTACCTGAAGCGGCTGAACCTGCCGGAAGGCTATGATCTGCTGTTCGTCGTCGCCGTCGGCTACCCGGACGAAAGCCCGGAGGCCCGTCCGCGCGACTACGGAAAGATCCAGTTCGCGGATTAAACGCGGCTACAGCTGCGAAACCAGCCAGTCCATCGCCGTTCCCTCGGAGAAATCGTCGAGGAGCGGAACCCAGGAGAAGTGGGTGACCGTCGGACTGATTCCATAGGACTGCATATAGGCGTCATCGAAGATCGAAATCCGGTCTGCGGTGGCGCCCAGTCTTTTGCGCGCCTCGAAATAGGCATAGGAGCTGGCAACCTTGCAGGTCCGGTCGGAGGCCGCGTGGACGAAGAACATCGGGAGTTTCACGAACGCTTCCGTATCCATCGGCGCGAGGGCCATTTCGGATCCGTTCCACTGGTAGACTTCGCCCTGGAAGGCCTTTTCCAGGTCGTCCGCAAACTGTCCTTCGTATTTCTCCTCAACCCGGTGGATCGGGACTATCGGATCCATCGCGCAGCAGGGAATCGCCGCCTTGAAACGGTCCGGGAACTGCATCGCAAAGCGCATCGTACAGCCGCCGCCGCTCGAAGCGCCGGCACAGAAGACGCGGCTGCCGTCCACGGTTCCGTCGGCGATCAGCGTGTCGATGAAGGCCATCTGGAGGGCGTTGTTCCGGTCGACGAGTTCGATGCGTTCCGGGTAGAGGGAAGCGCTGTAGGTATAGTTGGGGTTGGCGATGGCGAAGACAAGGGTCGCGCAGGGGATGCCTTCGGCCGGCAGGGACACGAGGCAGCGGTTCGCGGTCGCGGCGGTCCAGAGGTCGCGGTTATACTCGCCGCCGCCGATCTGCCAGACCATCAGGGGGACGTTCTTCAGGGTTTCGCCCTTCCTGTCCTTCGGGAGATAGAGCATATACTCGCGGGTGATGCCGGCATAGGTGAACGAGCCCTGGATGCAGTCATCGAGGATGGCGGTGTGGCGGGCGGTCACCCGCTGCAGGTCCACGTTCAGGACCGTATCCGCGCTGCAGACCAGCTTCCAGGGCATCCGGCGGTAGTTCTCGCCGCGCATACCGTTGATGGAGAAGGGGTTCGCCTCGATGCGGAGGGTCCTGCCGCGGCGGCTGAGAACGATCCCGTCGTCCGCGTATTCGCGCAGCGGGCCGCCGGTTTCCCTGTCAACCTGCCCGTCCGGGACATTGTTGACGATGTCGAAATCGCTGGTTTTCAGCCGCTTGATGCTGCGGGCGTCGTCGACGGTAATTTCGATGGCGTCGACGAGGATGCCGGTATCGCCGACTTCGGTAAAGGCGTCGATGCTTTCAACGACGGTGGGGACGGTCTTTGCACACGCGCCGGTCAGCAGCATCACTGCCGGAAGGGCCAGGAGGAGGATTCGTTTCATCGGTATTGCGTTAGTTTTCCCAAAGATAGGGATTATTCCGGCACATTCGCAACACAGGCACGGGCGGCGGCATGGATGAGCAAGGCGGCAGTTTCCGGGCGGAGGGCCTCGGCGAGGGGCATTTCGGGCGGCGTGACGGGGATCACGGCGTCGAAGCCGCTGCCGGAGACCGCCGCGGCATCGACGCTTCCGCAGAGGCAGACGACGCGCGGGCCGGCGCCGGAGCGGCGCGCGGCGGCAAGGACGCGGGCGGGCAGCTTGCCCGTTGCGGTCTGGGCGTCGAAGCGCCCCTCGCCCGTCAGGACGAGGTCCGCGGCAGCGAGCGCGTCGTCGAGGCCGGCGAGGCGCAGCAGCGCCGCAGCGCCGGAGCGCAGGAGTGCTCCCGCAAGCGCGGCCAGCGCGCCGCCGATGCCGCCCGCGGCCCCGGCACCGGCGATTCCGGCCACGGGCCGGCCGCCGGCAACCCCGTAGGAATCATACAGGGCGGCCAGGCGGGCCATCCAGGCATCGGCATCGGCCGCCAGCGCAGCCGGCAGGCCTTTCTGCGCCCCGAAGACGCGGACGGCGCCCGCCGGACCGCAGAAGACGGCTTCGGTATCGGACCAGCCTTCGAGCGGAACCCCGGGCGGACGGAATCCGGCAGGATCCAGCGTCACGATATCCTGCAGCAAAAGCGGCGTTCCCGGAGCAAACGGCGCGCCGGACGCATCCAGGAAGCACATTCCCAGCGCCTGGAGCATCCCCGCTCCTCCGTCGCAGGTCGCCGTGCCGCCGAGGCCGGTGACGATGCGCCGCGCCCCGGCCGCGACCGCTTCCCGCAGGAGCAGCCCCAGGCCGTAGCTGGACGTATGGAGCGGATTGCGCTGCTGCGCCGGCACCAGGCCATAGCCGCAGACGGATGCGGATTCCAGAAACGCCGTCCGGACGCCGTCGCAGTCGGCAAGCAGGAAAGCGGCGTCCAGCGGATCGCCGAGGGGGCCGCAGGCGCGGACGCGAGCCTCGCGGGCCTGCGGCAGCGCCGCAGCGACCGCAGCGCAGAAGCCCTCGCCCCCGTCGGACACCGGGAAAACCCGGATGTCCTCCGGCCGCAGGCCCGCTTCCAGCAGGCCCGCCCGCGCCGCCTCCCCCGCCAGAACGCTGGAAAGGCAGCCCTTGAAGGAATCGATGAGAACGAGAACTTTCACGGCGGAAAAACAAAAAAGGCAGCCGTCCGGCTGCCCTTGTGAGGATTACTGGATTTGAACCAGTGACCTCTTGCCTGTCAAGCAAGCGCTCTAAACCAACTGAGCTAAACCCTCATTGGATTGGGACTGCAAAGTTAGTCAAAAAATCGAATCCTCCAAATATCCTCAGTCCAAATCTATGATTACTTTCATCGAAGTCTCGCGGTTCGCGTCGATGAAGCGGTACGCGTCGTCGTACTGCTCGAACGGGAAATGCCTGCTGATCAGCGGTTCCAGTTTCACGGCGCCGCTGTGGACGAAGGAAATGGCGTCCAGGTAATCTTCGTGGCGATACATCATCGTACCGATGAGCCGCAGCTCGTGCTCCCCGAGATAGAACATGCTCAGGGCCGGGTCCTGCTCGAACACCGCGACGACGACGATGTCTCCGCCCTTCTCGATCCCCTCCATCAGCGAGCGGATCGAGGAAGCAACGCCGGCCACTTCGAACCCGACCTGGAAGCCCTCACAGCCGAAAACTTCCTTCGCGCCTTCCTTCAGCGACTTGTCACGCACGTTCAGCGTATGGGGGATCCCGCACGCCCGGGCTTTCGCCAGCCGGAAGTCGCTGATGTCTGTAATCAGGACATCCCGCGCGCCGCGTGCCAGGCAGAACTGGGCGACGAGGTTGCCGATCGTCCCGGCGCCGCTGACGACGACGTTCTTCCCCCGCAGGTCCGTCCGGCGGCTGGCGTGCGCACCGACGGCGGCCGGCTCGACCATCGCCCCGAAATCCGCGTTCATCCCCGCAGGGAGCACGACGATCCGGTCTTCGTCCATCACGAAATAATCCTGGGCCACGCCGTCCGCCTGGAAGGCCTGGACGCGCAGGTGCTCGCAGACATTGTACTGCCCGCGCCGGCAGGGGTTGCACTCCCCGCAGACCAACTGCGGGCGCGCGGTCACGGCATCGCCAGGCCGGCAGGCCTGGACCTCCGCGCCGCAGGCAGCCACGACGGCCGAATACTCGTGTCCCTGGACGACGGGATAGAAAGTCGCGGGATGGGTCCCGTGGTAGGAATGGATCTCGCTGCCGCAGATACCGATGCGGCGGATGCGGAGCAGCACTTCGTGCGGCCCGAGGGTTTCAGCGGAAGGCGCGGGCACATCCCGGAATTCGAGCGTCCGGGGCGCCGTCAGGACGACTTGTCTCATAGGGATTCTGTGGGTTTGCGGGAACGGAGTTCCGCGACGATGGAATTGTACTGTTTCTTGTTCAGGCGGTAGAAGGTCAGGCAGACGGCCGTGACGATCCAGAGCACGCCGGGAACGGTGCTGAAGCCGTGCTTCATGATGCCAAGCACCTGCGGATTCTGGGCCGTATTGGCCACATAGCCTGCGGAGTTGAGGGCCAGGGCCAGGAGCGAGGTCCCGAGCGCCATGCCGAGCTTGTTGCCCAGCGAGATGAAGGCGTACTGGAATCCGTCGTTGCGGATGCCGGTCTTCCACTCCCCGTACTCCACGCAGTCCGGGATGATGGCATAAATCGCGGTATTGAAGCCGGAGAAGAAGAACTGGGACAGTCCGGCCAGCACATAGAATCCGACGGGCGACGTCCCCGGGCTCACGAAATAGAGGAAGAACATCGAGACGCCCGTCAGCGCCGCAAAGATGGCGGCGGTCCAGCCCTTGTTCTCCGTCCAGCGGAAGACCAGCGGGAAGAGGGCGGCGCCGATGATGGAGGGCACGATGATGGCCATCGAATAGAAGCTGAACAGGTTGGCGTCACCTTCCACATAGGTGAAATAATAGAGCATGTCGGCGTTGCGCCCGTACAGGACGAAGCCGAAGAGCAGCTGCCCGAGCAGCGCCAGCAGGTAAGGCCGGTTCTTCAGGACGGCCCGCAGCTGGACGCCGAGCGGCAGCTTCCGCTCCGCCGGCGCCTCCACGACCTCCCGGGTCCTGCTGAAGCAGAAGAGGTGGCAGAGGGCGAAGATGATGCCGTACAGGATGGCGACGGAGAGGTAGCCCGTGCGCGCGCTCCCCCGGCCGAAGAAGGTGATGAGGGGGACCGTGACGATGTTGATCACGCCGATGGCGATCATCGCGCTGACGGAGCGGGAGGTGTTCAGCGAGGCCCGTTCGTCGATGTCCTGGGTCATGGCGCCGCAGAGCGTGCCGTACGGCAGGTTCACGCTGGTATAACCCAGCACGAGGAGGCAGTAGGTCGCGGACATGTAGGCGATCTTCGCGCCCTGGCTCCAGTCCGGATGGGCCCAGAAGACGAGAATCAGGATGAGTGCCGTGACGGGCGCGCCGATGAGGAGCCAGGGGCGGTAGCGCCCCCAGCGGCTCTTGGTGCGGTCCGAGAGCGCACCGATCACCGGATCGTTGACGGCATCCCAGAGCCGGGAGACGAGCATCAGCGTCGCGACGGCGCCCATGCCGATGCCGAATACGTCCGTGTAGAAAATCATCAGGAAGTTGCTGACGAACATCCAGCTGAAATTGCAGCCCACGTCGCCCATCCCGTAGGCGACCTTGCTCAGAAGCGGTATCTTTGATTCTCTTTTCATTTTACGAAAGATAATGCGTATCTTCGAAAAAATAAAGATACGATGAAGGATTTCAACAGGCTATACTACATTCCCGGAGCATTTTTCCTCCTTGCGGCGGCCCTGGACCTCCTGGGCTTCCTCTTCGGTTTCCCGATCCACGGCGTCGTGAAAGGGGCGCTGCTTTCGCTCCTGTGCGCGACAACCCTCGCCTACGCGCTTCCGCGCAAGACGGACGCCCGCGCGCTCGCCGTGCTCGCCGGCGCGCAACTGCTGGGCCTCACGGGCGACCTGCTGCTCCAGGGCTCCGGCTTCGCGCTCTTCGTCTCCGGGATGGTCGCCTTCCTCGCCGGCCACCTGCTGTACATCAACCTCCTCGGCGGGCTTTCCTGGAAGGGCCTGGGCTGGAAGGTCTGGGTTCCGGCGCTGGCGGTGATGGCCGCGCTGGTCCTCCTGCTGGTCCGCGTCATCGGCGTGAGCGGTGCGCTCTTCGTGCCGATGCTCGTGTACGGCTTCGTGCTGATGCTCCTGATTTTCAGCGCGCTCTGCGGAGTCGTGCGCCTCGGCGGCCCCGTCTGGTGGATGCTGCTGGCGGGCGCCGTGCTCTTTACCGGCTCCGACGCGATGATCGCAGTCCGCACCTTCGGCGGCCCCGATACGTCCCTGATGGACTTCGCCGTGATGGCGACTTACCTCGCCGCCCAGGTGCTGCTTGCCTGCGGCATCGTGGAACTGATTTGCAAATCCGATGATTAAGCCATACCGATGAAACGAACGATTCTTCTCCTTGTCGCGCTGCTCGCCATCGCTTCCTGTGCGCAGACGCCGAAAAAAGTGGACTTCCGCCTCAAGCGGGGCGCCAACGTCAGCCACTGGCTCTCCCAGAGCCGGCTTGACAGCGCCCGCCGCGTGACCTACTTTACCGAAGCGGACGTCGCCCGCTTCGCCGAGCAGGGCTTCGACCACCTCCGCCTGCCGATCGACGAAGTCACGATGTGGGACCGCGACCACAACAAGATCTCCGCGAGCTGGGGCTTCCTGCGCAGCGCCCTCGACTGGTGCGTCAAATACAACCTCCGCTGCATCGTGGACCTCCATCTCCTCCGCTCCCACAGCTTCATCGTCGCCCCCGGCAGCAAGAATCCCCTCTTCAGCGAGCCCGAGGCGCAGGAATGGCTGGCCGAAATGTGGCGCCAGCTCTCCGCGGAGCTGAAGGATTACCCGCTCGAGCTGGTCGCCTACGAGTTCATGAACGAGCCCGTCGCGGACGACCCGGAGGACTGGAACCGCCTGATCGAAAAGATCCACGGCGTCATCCGCGCCCAGGAGCCCCGCCGCGTGCTCGTCATCGGCTCGAACCACCAGCAGAGCGTCTTCACCTTCGGCGACCTGCGCGTCCCGGAAGGCGACCCGAACCTCATCCTGAGCTTCCACTTCTACCACCCGATGCTCCTGACCCACCACAAGGCCGGCTGGACCGAATACCGCAACTACACCGGCACGGTCCACTACCCCGGCGAAATGGTGACCCCGGAGGAATTCGCGGCGCTGGATGACTACAGCAAATCCGTCGTGGGCGACTTCACCTCCCTGTGGGACCGCGCGAAGCTCCAGTCGATGATGCAGGAAGCAATCGACAAGGCCGCGGAATTCGGCCTGCCGCTGTTCTGCGGCGAATGGGGCTGCATCAACCTCGCCCCGCGCCCGGACGTGGAGCGCTGGTACCGGGACATGATTTCCCTCTTCGACGAATTCGACATCGCCTGGACCATCTGGGACATCAAGGCCGAATTCGGCTACTGGAACCCCGACGGCACGATCGACCCGGATTTCCTCGCCCTGCTGATGTCGGGTAAGGACATCGACGGCCATTCCCCGATGGACAAATACATGCCCGACCTGAAGGCCGGAAGCAAGGTTCCCGCACTGAGCCTCCCGTCGAGCGAGGGCGGCGAGGTCAGCCTGAAAGATTTCCGCGGAAAGTGGCTGGTCCTGGATTTCTGGGCCAGCTGGTGCCCGGATTGCCGGGAGGAATTCGATGCCGTGAAGCAGCTCCAGGCGGACTTCGCGCCGAAGGGCGTCGCATTCCTCGGCGTGTCCTTCGACCACGAGGAGGCGGCTTGGAAAGACTGCCTCGCCGCGCAGCAATTCCCCTGGCCGCAGGTCTCGAACCTGGTCCGCTGGAAGGAGAATCCCGTCTCGGAGGCCTTCGGCATCCACTGGATTCCGACGATGATGCTCGTCGACCCGCAGGGCAAGGTCGCCGGCGCAGCGCTGACTGCAGAACAAATGCGGAAACTGCTTGACCGGATTTAGCCGATGGAACACGACATCCTGATCCGCAGCGCCTCCCTGGAGGACATCCCCCTGATCCGGGACCTGGCGTCCGTCATCTTTCCCCAGACGTACCGGGAAATCCTGAGTCCGGAGCAGACGGAGTACATGATGGACTGGATGTACTCCGCCGCGAACCTGGAGCGTCAGATGAAGGAGCAGATGCACAAGTACTTCATCGCCGAATACGGCGGAATCCCCTGCGGCTACCTTTCCCTGAGCCGGGAAGGCGTCGCGGACGGCCACGTCCTGTTCCACCTCCAGAAAATCTACGTCCTTCCCGCGTTCCAGGGCCGCCACGTCGGCAGCGCGCTCTTCAGCCAGGCCATCGAATTCGTCCGGGACGCCTGCCGGGACTACCCCGTGCGCATCGAACTGAACGTCAACCGCAACAACACCCGTGCGGTGGCCTACTACAAGGCGAAGGGAATGAGCGTCGCCCGGGAGGGGGACTTCCCGATCGGGAACGGCTACTATATGAACGATTACATCATGCAACTCGACATCTGATGGCAGACGAAAAGATCATCTTCTCGATGTGCGGCGTGGGCAAGACCCTCCCCCACAACAACAAAGTCATCCTCAAGGACATCTACCTGAGCTTCTTCTACGGCGCGAAGATCGGCATCATCGGCCTGAACGGCTCCGGCAAGTCGACCCTGCTGAAAATCATCGCTGGGGTCGAGAAGGGCTACAAGGGCGAGGTCGTCTGGGCGCCGGGCTACACCGTCGGCTACCTCGAGCAGGAGCCGCAGATGGACCCGTCGAAAACCGTCATGGAGGTCGTGCGCGAAGGGGTCCAGGAAGTCGTGGACCTGCTGGAGGAATACAATGCGATCAGCGCCGCCTTCGCGGAGCCGATGGACGACGACCGGATGAACGCGCTGATCGAGCGCCAGGGCGAGCTGACCGAGAAGATCGAGCACCTGGACGGCTGGGAGATCGAATCCAAGCTCGAGCGGGCGATGGACGCGCTCCAGTGCCCGCCGCCGGAGGCGGTCGTCGCGACGCTGTCCGGCGGTGAACGCCGCCGCGTCGCGCTCTGCCGCCTGCTCCTCCGCGAGCCGGACGTCCTGCTCCTCGACGAGCCCACGAACCACCTCGACACCGAGAGCATCCAGTGGCTGGAAGCCCACCTGAAACAGTATAAGGGTACCGTGATTGCCGTGACCCACGACCGCTACTTCCTCGACAACGTCGCCGGATGGATCCTCGAGCTGGACCGCGGCGAAGGCATCCCCTGGAAGGGCAACTATTCCAGCTGGCTGGAGCAGAAGAGCCTCCGCCTCGCGCAGGAGGAGAAGCAGGCCAGCAAGCGCCGCAAGACCCTCGAGCGCGAGCTCGAGTGGGTCCGGATGGCTCCCCGCGCCCGCCAGGCGAAGCAGAAAGCCCGCCTGGGCGCCTATGAGAAGCTCGCCAGCGCCGATGCAAAGGAGAAGGAGGCGAACCTCGAGATCTACATCCCGAACGGCCCCCACCTCGGCAACAAGGTCATCGAATTCCACGATGTCAGCAAGGCCTTCGGCGACAAGCTTCTCTTCGAGCACCTCGACTTCACCCTCCCGCCCGCCGGCATCGTCGGCGTGATCGGCCCGAACGGCGCCGGCAAGACGACCCTCTTCCGCCTCATCATGGGCATCGAGCAGCCCGACAGCGGCACGATCGAGATCGGCCCGACCGTCAAGCTCGCCTACGTCGACCAGCAGCACAAGCAGATCGACCCGGAAAAGACCGTCTACGAGACGATCGCCGGCAATTCCGAGTGGGTGCGCCTCGGCAACCGCGAGATCAACGCCCGTTCCTGGGTCTCCCGCTTCAACTTCTCCGGCGCCGACCAAGAGAAGCGCTGCGGCGTCCTCTCCGGCGGCGAGCGCAACCGCCTCCACCTCGCCCTGACCCTGAAGGACGAGGGCAACGTCCTCCTGCTGGACGAACCGACCAACGACGTGGACGTCAACACGATCCGCGCCCTCGAGGAAGGCCTCGACGGCTTCGCCGGCTGCGCGGTCGTCGTCAGCCACGACCGCTGGTTCCTCGACCGCATCGCGACCCACATCCTCGCCTTCGAGGGTGACGGGCAGGTCTATTTCTTCGAAGGGAGTTATTCCGAATACGAGGAAAACCGCAAGATGCGCCTCGGCGAGACCGAGCCCAAACGATTCAAATACAAAAAATTAATGGAATAAAGCCATGAAACGGACCCTCTTGATTCTGGCAGCCGCCGCACTGCTCCTGACCTCCTGCGGCAAGAAAGCCCCGAAACTCTCCATTTTTGCCGAGCACATCCAGACCATCGCAAAACAGGAGAGCATCCCGATGGCCGAAGCCGCGGCCAAAGTCAAGGCGATGGGCTACACCGGCGCCGACGTGCTGGTAACCATCCCGGAGGAGGATCTCGCCGCCCTGGACGAACTGGGCTTCAAGCACGCCTGCGCCATCGTCCACTTCAATTTCGCAAAAGACGAACAGGAGGAGATGCAGAAGAAAGCGCTCGATTTCTGCAAGCAGCACAAATACAAGACGCTGCTCGTCGTTCCGGGCCTGCTCCCCGAGGATTATACCGACGCGGACTACAACCAGCTCGTCAGCCGTTTCGCCGCTTTCGTGAAGAAGGCGGAGAAGAAGGGCATCACCGTCGTCGTCGAAGACTACGACAACCGCCGTTCCCCGACCTTCAATACGGAGCGCATCGACCACCTCTTCACGGAAATCCCGGACCTGAAACTCAACTTCGACACCGGCAACTTCGTCTTCGCCGGTGACGACGTGATGGCCGCCCTGTCCCATTTCAGCAAGAAGATCGCCCACGTCCACCTGAAAGACCGCATCGAGGTCGGCGGACGCCTCTCCCCCGCCATCGGCAAGGGCATCGTCCCCTTCGCCGACATCGTCGCGGGCCTGCGCAAGGCCGGCTACAAGGGCTGGCTGACCGTCGAGCACTTCGGCTCGCGCCAGATGCTCGAGGATGCCGAATTCTCCGCCAACACCGTCCTGAACCTGAAGAAAAAGTAAGCCATGAAAAGAACGCTGCTGCTGGCCGCCCTGCTGCTGATGGCAGGCTGCGGTGAAAAGGCCGTGGCTCCGCTCCGGCTGAACGAGCTGGAGTATTTCGAGACCCGCGGCGTGAACGTCCTCGTGTACAGCAACCTGTTCACGGGCGGATTCAACGACGAGAAAGACTCCGGCCTGGAGATCATCCACCACGGCGTCCGCACGGCCCAGGGCGGCGCCATCCGGCTCAACAACACGCCGGAGCAGTGGGACCTGGTCCCCGCGACGCCGGAGCGCACCGTGCGTCCGGAGGACAACGCGATCGAGGTGAAACTCCGCTTCGAGGACTATGACTTCGACTCCCGGCTCGTCGTGACGGGCGAAGGGCAGGCGGTCCGGATCGACGTGTACCTGGACGAGCCTGTCCCTGCGGCGCTGGAAGGCGACGCGGGATTCAACCTGGAGTTCCTCCCCTCGCAGTACTGGAACAAGACCTACCTCGTCGACGGGCAGGCGCAGCGCTTCCCGCGCTACGCGGTCAGCGAGACCGTCTCCCGTCCCAACAGCGAGAAAGTCCGCCAGTTCAAGGGCTACAAGACCTACGACGACCGCGGGACGGACCGGTTCGTGGACCCGCTGCCGCTGGCCGTGGGCCGGAACTTCCTGCTGGCGCCGGACGACCCGGAGCGGACCGTCCGGATTTCCTGCGAAGACGGTGAAATCAGCCTTTACGACGGCCGCATGCTTGCTCAGAACGGCTGGTTCACGTTCCGCAGCCTCCTGCCGGCCGGCAGGACAGGCAAGGTCCTGACCTGGTACGTGGAGCCCCATTCCATCCCGGGATGGATCCGGGAACCGAACGTCGGATTCTCCCAGATGGGCTATCTCCCGGACCAGCCGAAGGAAGCCGTCATCGAACTGGACAGGAACGACCGGCCGCAGTCCGTCGCCTCCGTTTACCGGATCCGCGAGGACGGTTTGGAGGAGAAGGTCTTCAGCGGCCGGACCCGCGTCTGGGGCCCGTACTTCAAATACAATTACGTCAAGTTCGACTTCAGCGAAGTCCGCGAGCCCGGCATCTATTTCCTGCAGTACGGCGACGTCCGGACGGACAACTTCATCATCGGCGACGACGTCTATGACCGGATGACGGACGCAACGAGCGATGTCTGGATCCCGATCCACATGAACCATATGACCGTAAACGAAGGCTACCGGATCTGGCACGGGGAGCCCTTCCGGGAGGGTTACCTCCAGGCTCCGCCGAACACGGACCACTTCGACATGCACCGCCAGGGCCCGACCACGGACACGAAATACAAGGCGCTGGAACTGATTCCCGGCCTGAACGTCGGCGGCTTCTTCGACGCCGGCGACTTCGACATCGAGACCGGCGCGAACATCGGCGTCGTCCAGAATTTCGTGACGGCGTGGGAGCTCTTCCGGCCGATGCGGGACGAGACCTTCGTCGACGAGGACAGCCGCTACGTGGATCTCCACCGCCCGGACGGCATCCCCGACATCCTGCAGTACCTCCGCCACGGGACGCTGAACCTCGTCGCCCAGGCCGAGAACATCGGCCACATGTCCCAGACGCTGTCGAACTCCGTCCTGGACAACTACCACCACCTGGGCGACGCCGCCTCCATCACCGACGGGCTCCACTACGACCCGCGGCTGAAGCCGTACCAGGTCTCCGCGGACGGCAAGTCCAGCGGTACGCCGGACGACATGTGGGCCTTCACGAGCCGGAATCCGGGTTCGGACCTGCGGGCCGCGACGATGTTCGCCGCCGCGAGCCGCGCCCTCAAGGGCTTCGACGACGCCCTCTCCGCCCGCGCGCTGGCCCAGTCGAAGCGCCTGCTGAAGGAAGCGACGGAACTCCTTGCCGCCCGCAGCAACGACGGCACGGTGCGCTCCAACATGGCGACGAACCTCCAGCTCTACGTCTCGACCGGAGAGAAGCAGTACCTCGACAGCTTCACGGAGCAGATCTGGCCCTCGCTGGACCGCAACGTGAACGCCAGCCTCGGGACCGCGCTGGATGCGATTCCCTACATGGATGCGGCCTACAAGGAGCGGCTGCGCCCGTACGTCGAGAAATACGCGGAGTATCTGGCAGGGCTGGAGGAGGACAATCCCTACGGCGTCCCGATCGGACTCGGCAACTGGGCCGGCAGCGGCAACGTCGTCAGTTACGGCACGACCGTCTGCATGGCCGCGCGCCAGTTCCCCGACATCGTCGACCGGAATTACGCCTTCAAGGCGACGAGCTTCCTCTTCGGCTGCCATCCCTACCACAACTACTCCCTCGTGGCCGCGGTCGGCGCCACGCGCCCGAAAGCGGTCTTCTACGGCAACAACCGCGCGGACTTCTCCTTCATCCCGGGCAACGTCGCCCCGGGCCTGCTGTTCCGCCAGCCGGACCATTTCGAGAATTACGACGACTGGCCGTTCCTCTGGGGACAGAACGAAGGCACGATTGGCGGCAACACCGCTTACCTGATCTTCGGCCTCGCCTTCCTCGACGTCATGAAATAATGATTGCAGAAAGAAATATTTTCCTGAAATCGTCAGAAAAATGCCGCTTCAGAAAAATATTTCTTTTTGTTATGATTTGTCAAGAGTTGACAAAACGGGGCGTTACCTTTGCATCAGAACAATAAAGGAAACGCCCTATGTCTAAGGAAATCAAAAACTGGATCGAAAACTTCGCGGAAGTCGAAGAACTGATCAACGACCTCGAACTCGAATTCATCGCCGAGCTGGACTGATCCGCCGCCACGCGTCCAGGAGCAGGCTGAGGAACAGCAGCAGTTCCGTGCCGCGGCGCCGGTCTTCCGGCCGGAGCGTCGCGGCGGGGAACGCAAGCGCGGCGCGCATCCGCCGCAGGACCTTCTCCTGGTCGTATTTGATGCCGTACACGGCAACGGCGTCCTCCGGGCTGATATCCAGTCCGCAGGTCACATTGGCGAAGAAACCCGAAAGCAGCCGGATCCGCCCGATCCGGGCCGCCGACCGGGCGAACGAGACGAGCGTATGCTCCGCCTCGTCGAAACGCAGGTCGAAGAGATAATACTCCTTTTTCGCCGCCTTCGGGTCCAGCCGGATCCGGTACTCGGCCATCTCCTGCAGCGCGCTCTGCTGCAGGGCCAGTTCCGCCTCGATCTGGGCCAGTTCGACTTCCCGGCGCCGGGGATTGAAAAACAGGTTCAGGCGTATGTCTCCCTCCCCTTCCAGCGCATACTGCCGGCAATACCGCTCCGTCCGCGCGTCATAACGCATCCCGGCCGGCTTCTGCCGGATGGGCCCGAGCCGGCGGATCCGGTCCCGGACAAAGCCCTGCCGCACGTCCACGCACAGGACCATCGGCCCCTCCCGCAGATACGGGACGGCCGCCGCCAGCGAGTCGTAGGCGCGGTCCGTAATGAGGATGCTCTCCCCCTGCCCGTCTTTGCGGAGCTCGCCGCGCAGGATCGACAGCCCGCGGGCGTCGCCGAGGAACCCCGGAAAGGACCGGAACGAAACAGGAACCCGGGCGTCCATCGAATAACTGACCGTCTCGACGGCGGAGGCATAGTGGATCCGCTCCGCCTTCTTCCCGTATTTCCGGTCGGACTGCAGGTCCAGCGAACTGTATTTGACGACGGAATCGACCGAGCAGATCCGCTCCCCGGCATGGCGGGAGCGGCGCAGCGCCAGGAAACGCTCCAGTTCTTCCGGCCGGACGCTCTCCAGCGCAGGGTCTGCGCAGGTAAACGTGCCGGACGAAACCCAGGTCTCATAATAGGAACGGACCAGCGCGAGGAACGCGTCCGCGCGGGCCGCATCGCCGTCCATCGCGGCGGCCAGGTCCTCCCGCACGCCCAGCCGCCCGAAGGCGCGGGCGGACGCGTCTTCCTCCCCGGGAATCCCGCGGATTTCCGACAGGTCCCATTCGGGCGGGAAAACCAGTTTCTCCCGCTCGGACGCCGGCGCCTGCTGCCAGGCCTTTCCGGGAAGGAAGCGCAGGTCTTCCGTCAGCGTTCCCCAGTGGAGAATGCGGTATTTCCGCCGGCCGGCCGCATCCAGAACGAACGGATGAGTCGCGGCATACAGATGCCCGCCGTTCCGGTGGACGGAGAGCCGGTAGATGCTGTCGGGATTCGTTTTCCGGGCCATAATTAATTATACATTGCACAGCACACAGTGCGCTGTAAGCCTGATAAAAATACAAATAATTATACATTTCGCCAAAAGGGGCCCCATCCGGCGAAATACCTACCTTGCAGCGTTTTTCAAACGCTACCCGATGAAACTGAACCGAATCTTGACAATCCTCGCCCTCGCGGCCGGCCTGAGCGCCTCCGCCCTGGCGAATCCCGCCGAAAAACCGGACACCCTGAACAGCTCCGTCGTGACCGGAACCCGTCTTTCCGTCCTGCGCGACGCCCTTCCCGCCCCCGTCAGCGTCGTCGGACGAGGCGCCATCGCCACGAGCGACGAGAGCGCCGTGATGCCCGTCCTGATGGAACAGGTCCCCGGCCTCTTCGTGACTTCCCGCAACACGACCGGCTACGGTGTCTCCGGCGGCGCGGCCGGGGCGATCTCCCTGCGCGGCTTCGGTGCCGGCAGCGGCCGCGTCATCATCCTCGTCGACGGCCACCCCCAGTTCGAATCCATCTACGGCCACCCCGTAGCGGATGAATACATGGCCGCCAACGCCGAGCGCGTCGAAGTCTCCCGCGGCGCGGCCTCCGTCCTCTACGGCTCCAACGCGATGGGCGGTGCGATCAACATCATCACCCGCCAGCCCCAGCACGACGGCAACCTCCTGACCGCCAAGCTGATGGGAGGCTCCTTCGGGACTTTCCGCGGGAACCTCTCCGACACCTACCGGAGCGGCCGTTTCACTTCCACGGTCAACCTCGGCTACGACCGGACCGCCGGCCACCGCGCCAACTCCGCATTCAACTCCAAGAGCGGAATGGTCAAGCTCGGCTACGATCTCAGCGACGCCTGGAAGGCCGGCGCGAGCGTCAGCCTCGTCAACGCCTACTCGGAGAATCCGGGCCCTGTCAGCGCCCCGATGCTCGACGCCTACGCCAACGTGACCCGCGGCATGGCGATCCTCTCCCTCGGCAACCGGTATGAGAAGACGAGCGGCAACATCGACCTCTACTACAACTGGGGCAACCACGTCATCGACGACGGCCACACGGCCGACAAGCCGGCGCAGCCCTTCCTCTTCCACGGAACGGACTTTACCGCCGGCCTGACCGCCTACCAGGCCGTTCCCCTCTTCCCCGGCAACAACCTGACCCTCGGCACGGACCTCCTTTACTACGGCGGCAACGCCTACCGCAACCCGACGACCGAAATCTACGCGGACCACAAGAAGCTCCACGAGGAGGCCGTCTATCTCTTTGACCAGCAGACCGTCGGCAAATTCATGTTCAACGCCGGCATCCGCCTGGACAACCACAGCGTCTATGGCCTCCAGTGGATTCCGCAGGCCGGCCTCTCCTTCATGCCCGCCTGGCACACGACCCTGAAACTCTCCGCCTCGAAAGGCTTCCGCGCCCCGAACATGCGCGAACTCTATATGTTTATGTCCGCCAATCCGAACCTGAATCCCGAAGAAGCCTGGAGCTATGACTTCACCCTCGGAAACCACTTCCTGGGCGGCGCCCTGAACACCGAGATCAGCCTCTTCTACACGAAGGGCAGCAACATCATCGAGGTCGTCCGCGAAGGCGGCAAGCCCCAGAACCGCAACGTCGGCGCCTTCGCCAACAAGGGTGTGGAAGTCGCCGCCGACTGGCGCCTTAGCCCGCAGTTCCAGCTGAACACGAACTACAGTTTCCTCCACATGGACACCGTCTACACCGGCGCCCCGAAGCACAAATTCTGGTTCGGCGGCAACTGGAGCAACGGCAAGTTCCTCGCGAACGCCGGCATCATGGTCATCGACGGCCTCTACCTGACGACCGGCGACAACGCCCGCACGGCCCATTACGCGAACCTCAAGGCCAAGGCCGGCTACCAGGTCACCCCGTGGATGCAGCTCTTCGTCCGCGGAGAGAACCTCCTCGGCAAAGCCTACGAAACGATGGACGGATTCCCCGGCCCCGGCGCTACGGTACTCGGCGGAATTTCGCTATCTTTGTAGGGTGGACCAGCCGAAAATGGAAAGGATGCTTCGCCTGATGAAGCTCCTTTCGGGAAATGTCAATTATACCATTGCGGAACTGGGCGACAAACTGGAAATGTCGCCCAGAACCGTATATCGCTACCTGGACACCTTCAAGAGCGCCGGCTTCGCCGTTACGAAACTCCACGGCGACGTCTATAAGCTGGCGAAAATGCCGAAGGACGCCGTCGAGATCGACCGGCTGATCTATTTCTCGGAGGAAGAGGCCTACCTCGTCAATTCCCTGATCGACCAGCTCGTACCGACCAACAGCCTGAAAGCCAACCTGAAAGAGAAGCTCTCCGCCATCTACAGCGCGACCAGCATCGCCGACTACGTCGACCGCCGCAGCAACGCCGCCCACGTCGAAGCCCTCGGCAAGGCCATCGAAACGCGGCATCAGGTCCTCCTGAAGGACTACGAGTCCGGCCACTCCCACACCATCCGCGACCGCCGCATCGAGCCTTACGGCTTCACCGCCGATTACGTCGACGTCCTCGGATACGACCTGGAAGACGGCGGGAACAAGACCTTCAAGATCTCCCGCATCGGCGAAGTCGAAGTACTAGACACGGAATGGAACGCCGAAGGGAGCCACCGTCCCCAGAAGATGGATATCTTCCGGATCAGCGGTGACTCCCCTATCCATATCCGCCTGAAGCTCAGCTTCATGGCAAAGAACCTGCTCGTCGAGGAGTATCCCCTCGCGGCGCGGGACCTCCGCCGCTCCGGCAGCGACTGGATCCTCGACACGGACCTCTACGGCCTGCGCGGCGCCGGGCGCTTTGTCGCCGGCCTGCTCCCGGAAATCGAGATCCTCGAAGGCGACGCCCTCCGCGCCTACCTGAAGGAAACGCTTGCCTGCGGCCTCAGCCGGGTTTAGGGCATCTCGCGGATGATGTCCATGCCCGTGCGGATGGCCTCCTCATTCATCGGAATGAGGTGGTGGTGGCGTTCCGGGAGGGTTTTCCGGAGGGCCTTGAGCACGCTGTCGATCGAGACGATGGGGTGGACCTTCAGCAGGCCGCCGAGGACGACCATGTTGAAGACCTTGATCATGTTCATTTCGGCCGCCTTATCCATCGCGTCGATCCGGTAGACGTGGATGTCCTTGCGGGTCGGGGGGACATTGATGCCGTAGCCGTCATAGATCAGGCTGCCGCCGGGTTTGACCTTGGACTCGAACTTCTCCAGCGAGGGCTGGTTCAGCACGATGGCGGTATCGTAGGAAGAGAGGATCGGAGAGGAGACGGGCTCGTCGCTGACGATGACGGTCACGTTCGCCGTGCCGCCGCGCTGCTCCGGGCCGTACGCCGGCATCCAGGTCACTTCCTTGTCTTCCATAAGGCCGGAGTATGCCAGGATCTTGCCCATCGACAGGACGCCCTGGCCGCCGAATCCGGATATGATGATTTCGTGTGTCATACGCTTTAGTCTTTACCGTTGTCTTTCAAATCTCCGAGCGGATAGAACGGAACCATGTTCTCCTCCATCCACTTGTTGGCCTTTTCGGGGCTCATCCGCCAGTTGGTGTTGCAGGTCGAGACGATTTCCACGAGGTTGGAGCCCTTGCCCTGCATCGAGTACTCGAACGCCTTGCGGAGGGCCTGCTTGGCCTTGCGGATCGCGGCGACGCTCTGGACACTCTGGCGCGTCACATAGCAGGTGCCTTCCAGCTGTGCGGCGATGTCGGCCATCTTGAGGGGGTAGCCGTGGAGCTTCGGGTCGCGGCCGTAGGGGCACGTGACCGTCTTCATCCCCAGCAGGGTCGTCGGGGCCATCTGGCCGCCGGTCATGCCGTAGATGGCGTTGTTGATGAAGATGATGGTGATGTTCTCACCGCGGTTCAGGGCGTGGATGGTTTCGGCGGTGCCGATGCAGGCGAGGTCGCCGTCGCCCTGGTAGGTGAAGACCAGGCGGTCCGGCCAGAGGCGCTTCACGGCGGAAGCGAGCGCAGGCGCGCGGCCGTGGGCGGCTTCCTGCCAGTCTACGTCGATATACTTGTAAGCGAAGACGGCACAGCCGACGGGAGAGATGGCGATGGTCTTTTCGGCCATTCCCATTTCCTCGATGACCTCGGCGACCAGCTTGTGGACCACGCCGTGGCTGCAGCCCGGGCAGTAATGCATCGGAGTATCGTTCAGAAGCGCGGGCTTCTTGTATACCAGGTTCTCTTTCTGGATGATTTCTTCTCTAGTCATAAGGCACAGCGCATTAACGGGTCATTTTCTTGATTTCTGCCACAACCTCTTCCGGTTCGGGGATGATGCCGCCGAGACGGCCGTACCACTGGACGGGCACCTGGCATTCGACGGCGAGGAGGATGTCCTCGACCATCTGGCCGGCGTTGATTTCCAGCGAGAGGATCCCCTTAACCCTTTTCCCGAGTTCGCCGATCCGCTTCGACGGGAAGGGCCAGAGGGTGATGGGGCGCAGCAGGCCGACCTTGATCCCCTGCTCGCGGGCGATGGCGATGACTTTCTTGGCGATGCGGGCCGCGCTGCCAAAGGCGACGATCAGGTATTCGGCGTCCTCGGTCTTGTATTCCTCGTAGCGGACTTCCTTCTCCTCGATCACGCGGTACTTCGCCTGGATGCGGAGGTTGTTCTGCTCCATCTCCTCGGAGCGGAGCTCCAGGGAGGTGATGATGTTGGGTTTGCGCATGCCGGTGCGGCCGGTCGTCGCCCAGGGGCACTCGGCGGCGATTTCCGCCTCGGTCCGGCGCGGTTTGAACGGCGGGAGGACGACCTTTTCCATCATCTGGCCGATCGCGCCGTCGCTCAGGATCATCGCCGGGTTGCGGTAGCGGAAGGCCAGCTCGAAGGCGAGGTCCACGAAGTCGGCCATCTCCTGGACCGACGCGGGCGCCAGGGTGATGAGCCGGTAGTCACCGTGGCCGCCGCCCTTGACGGTCTGGAAGTAGTCCGCCTGGCTGGGCTGGATGGTGCCCAGGCCGGGGCCGCCGCGGGAGACGTTGACGATCAGGGCCGGAAGCTCCGCACCCGCCATGTAGGAAATGCCTTCCTGCATCAGGGACACGCCCGGCGAGGAAGAGGAGGTCATCACGCGCTTGCCGGTCGCGGCGCCGCCGTAGACCATGTTGATCGATGCGACTTCGCTTTCCGCCTGCAGGACCACCATGCCGGTGGTCTCCCAGGGCTTCTCCGCCGCCAGGGTTTCCAGCACCTCCGACTGGGGGGTGATGGGGTAGCCGAAATAGCCGTCGCAGCCGCAGCGGATGGCGGCATGGGCGATGGCTTCGTTGCCTTTCATCAGGGTAATTTCTTTCTCTGCCATGGTCTAAGCCTCCTTTTTACGGTAAACTGTGATACATCCGTCCGGGCAGACGACCGCGCAGGACGTACAGCCCGTGCAGGTGTCTTCCAGAACGGCCTCGGCGTAGTTGTAGCCCTTCTGGTTTACGTTTTTCTTCGTCAGGGCCAGGACCTTCAGCGGACACGCGACGACGCACAGGCCGCAGCCTTTGCAGCGTTCGATGTCCACGACGGTCGCTCCTCTCATTGTAGCCATAAGTTTATCGGGGTTATTATTGGTTATACATATCCTTGTTGTAGAAATCCAGGATCTCGTTCGCAATGTCCAGGGCCCGCTGCGCGGGACTCGCGGGATCCAGGGCGACGGCCTCCAGGTAGTTGTTGATGGCCTGCTGCCAGTCCCCTTTCTTGCGATGGGCGTTGCCGAGCAGGTAGAAGAGCTCCGAGTCCATCGCTCCGCCGCCTGCGCGGTACTCCCCGAGCAGCGCGATGGCCTCGTCGGCCCGGCATGCGTCGAGCAGCGCCCGGATCCGTTCCTTCATCGCTTCGGTTCGTCCACGAACATACACCAGTGGTAGGTATCCTCGCCGGTGCCGCGCTGGATGCCGACGATGCGGTTGTAGAGCTTCTCGCTGATCGGGCCGCAGGTGTCGGCGTAGCGGTATTCGCGGGTAATGGTACCGCTCTCGAGGGTCACCTTGTCGTCGATCCGGCAGATCGGGGTGATGACGACGGCCGTGCCGCAGGAGTTGACTTCCTCGAAGGTTTCGAGTTCGTCGACGAAGATCGTGCGGCGCTCCACCTTCAGGCCGAACTCTTCGGCCACCTTCCGGAGGGACTTGTTCGTGATGGAAGGGAGGACGCTGGGGGAATTCGGGGTGATGTAGCAGCCGTGCTTGATGGCGAAGAAGTTGGAGGAGCCGAATTCCTCGATGTGGGTATGGGTCGCGCTGTCGAGGAAGAGGAGTTCGCGGTATCCCATTCCGTGGGCCAGGTTGTAGGCGTGGAGGGACTGGGCGTAGTTGGCGCCGAGCTTGTATCCGCCGGAGCCGTAGGTCGCGGCGCGGTCATAGTTGCGGGAAAGCACCGCGGTGCCGGGGACCAGCGCCTTCGCGCCGGAGTAGGTTCCCACGGCGGAAGCCATCACGGCGAAGAGCACGTCCTTGGAGGAGTGGACGCCGAGCTGGGGGTTGATGCCGATCAGGATGGGGCGCAGGTACAGGGAGGCGCCGCTCTCGTAGGGCGGGATGAACTCCCAGTTGGCCTGGACGCAGCGGACGCAGAGGTCGATGAACATCTCGACCGTCGGGGCGGGCATATCCAGGTAGCGGGCGCTGGACTCCATCCGCTTGGCATTCTCGTCGGGGCGGAACAGGCGGACGCGGCCGTCGACGCCGCGGTAGGCCTTCAGGCCTTCGAAGCAGGACGGGGCGTAATGGAAGACGCCTGCGAAGCAGTGGAGGGTCAGGTTGAAGTTGTCGGTCACTTCCGGCTGGCTCCATTTGTTGTCAATGCACTTCGTGAAGACGATGGCATTGGTAGGATAGTAATTGAAAGATCTTTTTGTGTAATCAATTTCAGCCATGGTTATTGTGTTAGGTTATCAGTCTTCAATCAGGTGGTCCTTGTTGTAGGTGTGGATCTTCGTCGCGCCCGCGAGGATGATGTAGCCGTTCTCGGCGAGGGAGGCGAGTTCGTTCTCCCCCGGGTAGACGACGACCGGGGCGACCCAGTCCACTTTCCGGGCGATGGCGTCCGTGATGTCCCGGCTGTAGGCGACGCCGCCGGTCAGGATGATCACGTCGACCTTGCCGTCCACGACGGCGCCCTGGGCGACGATGTACTTGGCAATGTTGAGGATGAAAGCCTTCATGAAGACCACATACTCCTCGCGGCCCTCCTTCGCGCGGGCGACGACCTCGCGCATGTCATTCGTGCCGAAATAGGCGACGGCGCCGCCCCGGCCGATGAGCTTCTTCTTGATTTCCTCCTTGGTGTACTTTCCGCTGAAGCACATGTCGATCAGGGGATACGGCGGGCAGCAGCCGGCGCGCTCGGGCGTGATCGGACCGTCGCCGCCGAGTCCGTGGGAGGTGTCGATGACGCGGCCGCCGCGGTGGAGCGAGATCGTCACGCCGCCACCCATATGGCAGATGATGGCGGTCGTATCCTCGGCCTTGCGGCCCGTGTCACGCAGGTAGCGGCGCATGATGGCGCGGGTGTTCAGCGCGTGGAAGAGGGTCCTGCGGGGGAATTCCGGGATGCCGCCGACGTGGCACTCCGGGAGCATCTCGTCCGCCATCGGCGGGTCGGCCACGTAGGCGACGCAGGGGCCGAACGGCGCACAGACGCCCTCCGCATCGCGAAGCGCGTTGATCTCGCGGGCGATGTTGTCGCCGATCAGGGCGCTGAGGTTGCAGGCATGGTTGCCTTCGCGGCTGGTGGAAAGGACTTCGCGCATATCGGCGTTGACGTTGTAGACGCCCGTGATGCAGGGGGTGAAGAGGCCGCCGCGGCACATGACGATGTCGATATCCTCGAGGCGGATGCCTTTTTCCCGGAGCGCGCCGGTAATGGCGTCCGTCCGCATCCGGTCCTGGTCCATCACGTCCGCGAACTTGGAAAGCTCCGCGACGCTGTGCTCGAGCTTCTCTTCGAGGAAGACGTCGCCGTCCTTATATACTGCAAATTTGGTCGTTATGGATCCCGTATTCACGACGAGGATCAATCCCTTGGGAGGTTTTCCGTTGATATTGCCGATAGCGCTCATAAAGACTTTTCTAAATTGCTTACAATTTCGTTATAATTTTTGAAAACTGAAAATAAATTAGCGATGGTTCCGAATTTTTCATAATTATTTATAAGCGATCCGGCCTGTCGTCCTTTTCAAGGGCATCCATCGTCATGATGATTCCGACGACGCCCGAGTAATCTTGTGCGCCGCCGGAGATGCCGTTGGTGCGCAGGAAGAGGTCCATCATCCAGTGCTGCACCTTCCCGACGATTCCGACCCGGCGCTCGTCCCAATACGCCTGGAGTGCGGCGGTATCGTCCGGCACCCGCTGCGGCACCTGCGCCATCCAGACCTCATACTGCTCCCGCGGCAGCAGCGCCTGCGCATTCGAAACGACGTAAGGGAACAGAAACAGCAGGCCGCTGTAGCGGACGGCCGGGACCTGCGACCGGCGGCAGAAGGCATAGGCCCAGTAATTGGCCTCCCCCTCCCCGGTCACACCCGACAGGTGCGCCATCTCGTGGGCGAGCACGAACGGATACTCCAGGTCCGGAATCTCCAGGTTCACCTGCGACTCGCAGAAGAAAGGACCCAGCCACCCGAGCACGGAAACCGCCGAATACAGCGGATTCAGCAGTGGCTTCTTCACGTGCTGCCAGCGCCGCAGCGGCGCGTACCCGCAGGCGACCGCCCGGTCCGCATAGAAGTCCTTGACGCTCTGCTCGACGGCGAACGGCTCCCACTCCTTCCGGCTGTCGGCGCAGCCTTCCAGCGCCTCCGTATACTCCGACAGGAAACGCCCGAAAGCTTCCGCTTCGAAATGGGCCGGGGTAAGCTCCAGCCGCGCATACAGGGGCGTACGGAAATAATTGTTCCCCCAGCCCAGATAGAACCACACCGTGACCCACATCGCAATGCGCGCCGTCCGTCCGATCCACCACAGGAAGCCCTTCTTCCGCCGCACTGCCCGTACGATGACGGCCAGCAGCGCCAGGATGAACCCAACCACCACGATCTCCTCCAGCGAGAAACGCACCAGCGAGGCCGGCCACGACAGCGCCGCCGAAATCAGCGGATAGCACCGCTCCGCATAATAATCCGCCGCCGGCGTCCAGAAACGGCAGGCCGCCACGAAAGCCAGCAGGGCCAGCCCGACAAAGTCCCTCTTTTTCATTTTCATCTAAGATACGGATTTTTAAAAAAGGTTATCTTTGTAAACAAACAAATCCGCAATGAATTACAACGGTATCATCGTCGGCGCCGCGGTTTTCCTGATCATCGGCATCTTCCACCCGGCCGTCATCAAGATGGAATACGCCTGGGGACGGCAGAGCTGGTGGGCTTTCCTCGTTGCCGGCCTTGCCAGCGCCGCGGCCTCCCTCTTCATCCGGGATTCCATTGTCTCGACCATCCTCGGCGGCTTCGCCTTTTCCTGCTTCTGGTCCATCCACGAGCTTTTCAAACAGGAAAAGCGCGTCCTCAAAGGCTGGTTCCCCGAAAACCCGGCCCGCCACGACTATTACGAGAAAAAGAGAAACGCCGCATAACCCGATGGATGAGAACCTCACAGTCAGACAAGCCCGGAAAGCAGACCTACTTGAGATCATGGCCGTCCTGGAAGCGGCCAAGGGCATCATGCGCGCATCCGGGAACACCGGCCAGTGGGTCAACGGCTACCCTTCCGAAGAAGTGGTCCTGGAGGACATCGCCGGCGGCTGCGGCTACGTCGTCCTCGCGGACGGACGCCTCAGCGGCTATTTCGCCTTCATCCCCTCCCCGGAGCCGACCTACGCCGAGATCTTCGACGGCGCCTGGCTCGACGACACCCTCCCCTACCACGTCGTCCACCGCATCGGCAGCTATCCCGAAGTCCACGGCGTCTTCCGCGCCGTCCTCGACTGGTGCTTCGGGCGCGACCCCAACATCCGCATCGACACCCACGAGGACAACCGGATCATGCAGCACTGCATCCTCCGCTACGGCTTCCGCTACTGCGGCATCATCTACCTCGAATCCGGCGACCCCCGCCTCGCCTACCAGCTGATCCGATAACCTCCCCATCCCATGAAGACATTCCTGTTTATCCTGATCCTCACCGGCTTCGCCGTCTACCTCGCCGGCGCAGCCTGGTACTATATCGACAAGGCAACCGGCGCCACCCGCCTGGAAGAATATGTCCCCGCCCTGGGCCTCAGAAACCCGGCGGGAACCCTGGATTTATACGATTATCTGGACAAATAGCGTCCAACCTCTTTCTATGATACTGTTGATTATTGTTGCAGCCCTCCTGCTCGCGGCGGTTATCCTGATTCTCGCCAACCGCAGAAAAAAAGAGAAACCCATGCCCGTGACGACGGTGAAGCCCGTCGAACTGATTCGCACCGACAGGAGCTGGGACGGAGCGGTACTGCCTGACTATCCGCAGGGGCGCCCCGAGCTGGCGGCCGTGAGAATCGAGTTCCCGGCCGGGCAGAAACTGGGCTGGCACCACCATCCCGTCATGAACTACGGGATCCTGACGCAGGGCGAACTGACCATCGTCAGCCGGGACGGCCAAGAGAAGACCGTGCACGCGGGCGAGGCACTGGTAAAATGGTTGACACCGTCCATCGCGGCGAAAACCGGGGCACCGCGCCTGCCGTCCTCTACATGTTCTACATCTCGCAGGAAGGCCTCCCCATCACCGTCCAGCACCCGGAAATCCCCGTGTAACCGGTCACCTCTATGCGGGGGAGCTCGAGGGGTTCTCCCCTCGATGAATAGTAGGTGCGTCAGCACCTCCAACGAAAAAAGCTCAGCCTGGGCTGAGCTTTTTTGTTGGAGGTGCGTAGCGGAATCGAACCACTGTGACAGGTTTTGCAGACCTGCGCCTAGCCACTCGGCCAACGCACCGTTCAAAGGGAAAGCAAAGATACGCCTTTTTCCCGGAAATACAAATTTTTGCAGTTTGGAAAAAGAGAAGTATCTTTGACAAAACGAATTTGCCATGAAACGTATTCTCTACCTCGCGTCCCTGCTGGCCCTCGCCGCATGCGGAACGCAGAATTATACCCCTGTTCAACACGAGAAAGAAGCCGTGAACATCGGCTACGGCACGATGGACGCCGACCAGATGACGACCTCCGTCAGCACCGTCGCGATTGAAGACGCCCCGGTGACCTACAACGACATCACCGACTACATCAAGGGCAAGGTCCCCGGCGTCACCGTCGTGAGCAATCCCGGCCAGGAACCCCGGATCTATATCCGCGGCATCAACTCGAACCTGAGCGAAAACCAGCCGATGTTTATCCTGGACGGCACGGAGATCCCCTCGATCGGCAACCTGAATCCGAATGACATCCATTCGATCGAGGTCCTCAAAGATGCCAGCGCCAGCATCTACGGCGTCCGCGGCGGCAACGGCGTCCTCCTGATCACCTCCAAGGGTGCATACTACACCCAGATGCAGGCCGAAGAGGCCCGCCAGGCTGAGAAGGCTGCCGCCAAGGCCGAAAGAGCAGCCGCCAAGGCTGCGAAGAAAGCCGCGAAAGGAAAGAAATAAGCGCTATTCGACGTAGAGGAGCAGCCCTTTCAAGTACTCCCCTTCCGGATGGTAAATAGACACGGAATGGTCCGCAGGCTGGTTCAGACGATCCAGAATGCGGACATTTCGTTTGGTCTGCGCCGCGGCGGAGAAGACGGCCAGCGCGAAGGCTTCCTTGTCCACGACCTGCGAGCAGCTGAACGTGAATACCAGGCCGCCCGGCGCAACCTTGCCGATGGCGGCGGCGTTGAGGCGCTGGTAGGCGCGCAGCGCATTGTCCAGCGCGCCGCGGTGCTTGGCGAACGCCGGCGGGTCGACGATCATCAGGTCGTACTTCCCTTCCGGGACGCCCCGCAGAAACTCGATCGCGTCGGCGCAGAAGGAGCCGTGCCGGTCCGCGAAGCCGTTCAGTGCAACGTTGCGGTCGACCAGGGACATCGCTTTCGCGGAACTGTCCACGGAATCCACATGCTGCGCCCCCTCAGCCAGCGCGTAGACGGAAAAGCCGCCCGTATAGCAGAACAGGTTCAGCACGTTGCGTCCGGCGGCATATTTGCCGACGAGCGCACGGTTCTCCCGCTGGTCCAGGAAAAAGCCCGTCTTCTGGCCTTCGGTCCAGTCGACAATGAACTTGTGGCCGTGTTCCAGGACCGTCAGTTCCTTTGATTCGAAGCCGGGGGCCCTGTACAGGTAGCCGTCGACCAGGTCCAGCCCCGCCTTGAAGGGCGCCGTCCCGGAACTCTTGTCGTAGACGGCCTTCAGGCGGTCGCCATAGAGGCGGCGGAGCGCCTCACAGATGGCTTTCTTCGCACGGAACATACCGACGGAATGGGCCTGGAAGACACAGACGCCCTGGTAATAGTCGATAATAAGCCCGGGGAGGGAATCCCCTTCGCCGTGAACGAGGCGGTAGCAATCCGTGTCCGGCGCATCGGCGAGCCCGGCGGCTTCCCGCACGGCATAGGCCCGCGCCAGCATCACATCCCAGAAATCCGGCCCGAGGACCTCCGTCTCGAAGCTCAGGACGCGGACCGCGATCGAGCCGACCTGGTAATGGCCGGCGGCAAGGAACTGCCCGTCGGCGGAATAGACGGAGACCACGTCCCCTTCGGCGGGATTGCCCACGGTCTGGGCGATGGCGCCGGAGAAGACCCAGGGGTGGAAACGGAGCAGGGACTCCTCCCTACGCTTCTTTAGGATGATTTTGGACATTGGGGTTGAGTTGTTCCGGGGTCAGGGGGTGCTTCTCGGAGGAGAGGAGCTTCAGGTACATTTCGCGGCAGACCCAGGCGTCGGTCGCCGCGTATTTCTGCTGGGCTTCGGAGAGGGGCTCCGCCTCCCAGTTCGACAGCTGCTGCGTCTTGGAGATGCGGACGCCGAGGATAATGGCGGACATTTTCTTTACGCTCTTGTCCCGGATCCCATATTCCCAGCCGATTTTCTGCAGGTCCACGAAGGCGTGGGGCTTGAAGCCGGAGAGCCGCTGCAGGCCGCGGATGTCGTCCGCCACCGCCGCGCCGACCTTCACGATACGCTCGTCGGACAGCAGGCGGCACAGTTTCTTGTGCATACCGAGTTTCTTGACCCGGAAGAGATAGGCGCGGTCCCCGCCGGAAAGCTGGAGGAGGGACACGCCGTAGTGGGGCTGGTGCGGGGAGAAACAGGGACGGGATTCCGTGTCGAATCCCAGGATTTTCTGCTTTTTCAGGTACTCGATGGCCTTCCAGAAGGACCACCCGGTCTTGTCGATGACGACAATTTCCCCGGGGAAGGACGCCAGATTCAGGGCCTCGATCTCTTCTGGGCTTACGCTAATCTTGAACATTCAGGGTCAATCCTTTCGGATATGCGATATCGTGGGTAAATACGTTTCTTTTCCGGAACTCCCGGTAACAGGCTTCGCTGGCTTCCTGGAGGACATCGACGACACGCCAGTCACGGGCGATCAGCTGGCGGAGCTGGAGGTTCTCCTCCGACTCGACTTCGATGATTTCCCGGGCCTGCGCCCGGATATCGTCCGGCGAAAGCCGGAAATCGTCGATACAGAACAGGGAAATCGCACCGGTCGCACCGGAGGCGCGGTACGCGCGGAGCAGGGCCCGCAGCGCGGCGCCGGTCTCCACGGTATCGGCGACGAAGCCGGAGAAGCAGTCCACGCCCGCGAACAGGGCCTCATAGACGCCGGCCCCGGCCATCCCTTCCACCTCGGCGAAGACGGCGACCTTCCCGGGCGCGGAAGCGGCCCGGCAGCGGTCGGCGATCGAGACGATCGGCAGGACCACGGGAACGGCAACCCCGGTCGAGCGGAGCAGCGTGTCCAGGTCGAATCCGCCGAACTGCGCCATCAGCGAGGACGACAGGACGAGCGCCTTGGCGTCCACATCCGGGCCGAAGGCCTTCAGGGCCTCCCGGACGGTCACCTCGCGGAGCGTCTCGGTATTCCCGAGGAAATTCGTGAACGGGGTATTGAGCTCGTCCAGCAGGCTCACGATCGTCTCTCCGGCGAAGTCCGGGAGCCGGTCGGGCGCGGCGCTGCCGTTGATGTTGTCGAAATGGTCGCTGCCGAGGAATTCCTCAAGCAGCGCGGCGCTGCGGTCGGGCGAATCGATGATGGCGATCCTCCCCTCTTTCTTCCCGGCGGGAATGGAGGAAAGCAGCACGTACTCGGGGCACGCCTTGTCGGCGAGGATCTTTTCGACATACGGAATCGTCGGACGGCCCGACGGCGCAGGTCCCGCGCACGAAACGAGCGCGGCGGCCAGGGCGGCAAGCGACAGAAGACGGAGACGGATTCCCATACCTTTCTATTCAGCGTTCAACGGAGCAAAGATACGAAAAATCAGATTCATCAGCACATAGGCGACCAGCGAAAGCAGCACGGCGAGCGACCAGTCCAGCTTCAGCAGCAGGACGAACAGGCCGATGATGCAGACGCAGGCCGCAAAGCAGATACGCTTGCTCTGCAGGGAGCGCGGCTGCCCCTTCTTGATTTTCAGCGAGAACATCGGAATCTCGCAGACCAGCAGGGCGCAGAGCGCGAGCGAAAGGAGCGGCAGGAACAGGTAGCCGCCCGCCCAGACGGTCAGGAAGGAATCCGGCTCCACGGCGAGATAATAGCACAGCGAACCGCAGAGCATCGCGCATGCAGGCGTCGCCAGGCCGAGGAAATTCTCCCCCTGGCGCTCGTCCAGGTTGAATTTGGCGAGCCGGAGCGCGGAGAAGACGGCAATCAGCAGCGGGATGTAGCACCAGAGCGTATCGGACCAGGTGCAGATGCGCATCGTCTGGTACATCATCACGGACGGAAGGACGCCGAAGCTGACCATGTCCGCCAGCGAGTCGAGTTCCTTGCCGAGCTCCGAATAGGCCTTCAGGAGCCGCGCGGCGAAGCCGTCGAGGAAGTCGCAGACCGCCGCCGCCAGCATCAGCAGGAAGGCGAGGTCCAACCGCGCGCGGAATGCAAATATCACCCCGATGAGTCCGCAGAGGAGATTCATCGAGGTGATACTGTTCGGAATATGACGCCGGAGCATTAGCGGATACCCAGCCGCTGCTTGAGCTGCGGCGTAAGGGCGGACTTATGGAAGGTCAGGTCCAGGGTCTGGGCGCGGACAAAGGCCTCGGTGACATACCAGATGCCCTTGTACTTGCCGGTCTCGCCCCAGGAGTTCTTGACCATGTAGTACTTCTTTCCGTTCTGGTCCTTGGCGATGCCGAAGATGTGCATGCCGTGGTCGTCGGTCATCGTCTTGTCGTCGAACTCGGTCTGACGGGACTCCTGCGTCGGGACGGCCTCGATGACGGTCGTCATCGGAGCGGGACGTCCGTCTTCGGCGGCACCGACCCAGCGGGCCTGGTCGGAACCGACGGCGGCGGCGGTCGCATCGGCGTCGATCAGGACGCCGAGGCCGTCGCGGGTAAAGCCGGCGTGGCTCACGTCAGCACCCCAGCAGGCGGTATAGCCGTGCTCGAGGGCGTTGTCCAGGACAGCCATCATCTCGTCGATCGGGACATTGTAGGACTGGGTGCCGCGCCAGTTGTCGGCAACCTCCAGGGCGAACCAGGTATAGAACGGATGGTGCGTGAAGGAGGTCAGCTCGATATAGTCGTCGGGGTTGATCTTGAGCGCATCGCGGTAGGAAGCGGCCGTATAGGTCTTTCCGTCCACGACGAAGGTCTCGGGGGCCTTGCCGAAGTACTCGTCGACGATGGAGGCGAAACCGCGCTTCCAGGCCGTCGAGGGCTTGCGGCTCCGGGAGACCGCCGTCACGTAGGCGAGGAGGACGGCGTCCAGCTCGGACTGCTGCGGAAGCGGCGTGCCGTAGTTGACACCCGTCACGCAGGCGTTCGGGACGATACCGTGGTTCTTGATGACATCCAGGGCGTCGCCGCAGCCGGAACCGACGCTGAAGTTCAGCTTGCCGTCGAGGCGGATGAACTTCTCCGCGCGCTCCTTGTAGGAGGTGCCGACCACATAGAATTCGGAGAGATCAGGATACTTCGCCTCGTCCTTGATGTTGCAGAGGCGGATAGCCTCGGACTCGAGGAAGCTGATTGCAGAGAAGGACCAGCAGGTACCGCTGGAGGCCTGGTTCTTGACCGAGGTAATCGGGTTGGCCTTCACGGTAGTGAACTGGTAGTCGGGGAACTGCAGGGCCGGGCGGGTCGTCTGCGCGGCGGCAACGAGGGGAAGGAGGACGGTTGCCGCAAGAAGGAGGATCTTTTTCATAACGGTATCGAAAAAAAGGAGGGTGACGTCCGTTTTGCGAAGTCACCCTCCCCGTGATTAACTTCAGATTACTTCATGATGACGCGGGCCATCTCGAGAACCTTGTTGGAGTAACCCCACTCGTTGTCATACCAGGCGCAAACCTTGACGAAGGTAGGATCGAGCTGGATACCGGCCTTGGCGTCGAAGACGGAGGTGCGGGGCTCACCGCGGAAGTCGGTGGAGACGACGGACTCGTCGGTGTAACCGAGGATGCCCTTGAGCTCACCTTCGGCGGCGTTCTTCATCGCAGCGCAGATCTCTTCGTAGGTAGCGGGCTTCTCAAGCTCGCAGGTCAGGTCGACGAAGCTCACGTCGGAGGTAGGGACGCGGAGGCTCATACCGGTCAGCTTGCCGTTCAGTTCGGGGAGAACCTTGCCGACAGCCTTGGCGGCGCCGGTCGAGGACGGGATGATGTTCTCGAGGATGCCGCGGCCGCCTCTCCAGTCCTTCTTGGAAGGACCGTCGACGGTCTTCTGGGTCGCCGTGGCGGCGTGGACGGTCGTCATGAGGCCGCGCTTGACACCGAAGCAGTCGTTGAGGACCTTGGTCAGCGGGGCGAGGCAGTTCGTGGTGCAGGAGGCGTTGGAGATGATGTCCTGGCCGGCGTAGGTCTTGTGGTTCACACCGTAGACGAACATCGGGGTGGCATCCTTGGACGGAGCGGACATGATCACCTTCTTCGCACCGGCCTCGATATGCTTGCGGGCCTTCTCATCGGTCAGGAAGAGACCGGTCGACTCGACGACGACCTCGGCTCCGACCTCGTTCCACTTCAGGTTCGCAGGATCCATCTCGGCGGTCAGGCGGATCTTGTTGCCGTCGACGATCAGGCAGTTGCCCTCGACCTTGATGTCATGGCAGAACTGGCCGTGTACGGAGTCGTACTTCAGCATATAAGCGAGATAGTCGGCATCGAGAAGGTCGTTGATACCTACAACCTGAATGTCCTTCGAGAAGTTCTCGACAGCGGCGCGGAAAACCATGCGGCCGATACGGCCAAATCCGTTAATACCAATCTTAATCATTGTAACTGAATAATTTAGAGTTTATAAATTGTTTGACTGAATTTTCGTTTCATCAAATCATACAAAAATAAAAAAAATTGTGGAAGAATTCAATTATATTTGCATAAATCGAACGTTCAGCATGAAAATCCTTGTCACCAACGACGACGGGTATGCCTACAGGGGAATCCAGACGCTGGTAGAAATCCTCCGGCCCCTGGGCGAGATTACCGTCGTATGTCCGAAATACCACCAGTCCGGCACCTCGATGGCCGTTTCGATGGGCTTCAAACCCATTGCGGTCAAGCAGTTCAAGACCTCGCCCGAACCCTGGTACTACGTCGACGCGACGCCTTCGAGCTGCGTCAAGTACGCCCTGGACGAAGTCTATACGGACGGCGCGCCCGACCTGGTCGTCTCCGGCATCAACCACGGAATGAACGTCGGCTCCGCCGCGCTGTATTCCGGGACGCTCGGCGCCTGCCGTGAGGCGGCGCTCGCCGGCGTGCCCGCCGTCGGCATCTCGCTCGACAGCTTCCAGCCGGACGCCGACTTCAGCGCCATCGCCCGGATGTTCCCCGACATCCTCCTGCGGCTCCTGAAACTCGGCTCCGGGAAATACGGCACCTACTACAACGTCAACTTCCCCGACCTTCCCGAAAGACAAATCAAGGGCATCCGCTTCGGCAAGCAGGGCATCCAGCACTGGGTCAAGGAATTCCGCCCTTATGACCACCGCGCCTTCTCGGACTATGTCATCCTCCCCGAAGCCGTCGGCCGCATCCGCATCCCGGAAATCGAGGCGGACGAAAAAGTCTACATGATGGCCGGCGACATGGTCGGCGACCCCCGGAACACGTCCGACTGCGACAACATCCTCCTGGAGGAAGGCTACATCGCCATCGCGCCCCTGACCATCGACTCGACCGACTACGAAGAGCTTGAACTGCTGAAAAAGGCTTTCTGATGCGCTATTACCTCATCGCCGGCGAAGCGTCCGGCGACCTGCACGGCAGCAACCTGATCCGCGGCCTGAAGGCCGAGGACCCGGCGGCGGAATTCCGCTTCTGGGGCGGGGACGCGATGCTGGCGGCCGCCGCCGTGCCGGAAGGCGCTCCCGACCCGCTGGTCCGCCACTACCGGGATGGCGCCGTGATGGGTTTCTGGGAAGTCCTGACCCGCGCCCGGACCCTGCTGCGCCGCGTGCGCGACTGCGAGGAAGACCTCCTCGCCTGGCGCCCGGACGCCGTCATCCTCATCGACTATCCCGGCTTCAATTTCAAGATCGCGAAATTCGCCCACACCCACGGGCTGAAGGTCTTCTGGTACATCGCCCCGAAGACCTGGGCCTCCCGCGAGCGGCGCAACCGCAAGCTGAAGGCGTGGGTCGACCGGCTCTTCATCGTCTTCCCCTTCGAGCAGGAATACTTCCGCGCGCGGGGCGTGCCGTTCGTCTATGCGGGCAATCCCCTGCTCGACGCGGTCGATTCCTCCCCCGCCCTGCAGGAAGCGCCGGAAGCGTTCTTCCGCCGGCACGGCCTGGCGCCCTGCCGCTACGTCGCCCTGCTCGCCGGCTCCCGCGGCGCAGAGATCCGGCGGATGATGCCGGTCCTGATGGCGTTCGCCGACCGGCTGCGGGCCCTACCCGGCTACGGAGACTGCGAATTCATCCTCGCCGGCGCGCCCGCCCGCTCCCCGCAGGACTACCTGCCCGCCATCGGCGAAGAGCGCCGCCCGTACGTCCACCTCGTCTTCGGCGACACCTACGGCGTCCTGCGCCACGCCGGCGCCGCGGTCATCAACTCGGGAACCGCCTCGCTCGAAGCGGCCCTCGTCGGGACCCCGCAGGTCGTCGGCTGGAACAGCTCCGCCCTGACGGTCTTCCTGATGCGCCACATCGGCCATGTGATGGACCACATCAAGTACATCAGCCTCGGCAACCTCATCCTGGACCGCCTCGCCTTCCGCGAACTCGTCCAGGAGGAATTCACGCCCGCAGCGGTCACGGACGAAGTCGTCCGGCTGCTCGGGGACGACGCGTACCGCGCCCGGATGCTGTCCGAATACGGGGAGATACGGAAAGCCCTGGGCACCGCCGGGGCGTCCAGGGCCGTCGCCGCTGCGATGATTGCAGCGCTTAAACCTTGAGGAATACCTTCTTCCTGTACAGGAAATACAGGAACAGCCAGCTGACGGCAAGGTAGCCCAGCGCGCCGATGAAGTTCGCCCAGGCCTCTCCGCCGAGCGAAGCGATGCCGCCGACGAAGAAGTTGCCGATGCTGCGGAAGTTGATGATCCGCTGTCCCATATAAATCGTGATCGAATTCATGCCGATGACCGTGAAGAAGGTCGTCCATTTCTTCCATCCCTTCACGTCGATGATCCAGTAGAAGAGCGCGAACATCGCGACGGAATACGCGCCGACGACGAGCACGAAGGTGCTGGACCAGAGCGCCTTGTTGATCGGGAACTGCAGACTCCAGAGCAGGCCGACGACGAGCATCACCGCGGCGGCGACCAGCATGGTGACCGTCTTCTTCCCGCCGGAGACTTCCGATTCGGGCTTGCGGACATACTCGCCGGTAAACATGCCCAGCATCGCGGTAACGATGGCGGGCAGGATGCTCAGCACGCCTTCCGGATCGAAGTCTCCCCGGTACAGGCGGCCGTGCATGAAGGAGAACCAGCGGTTTAGCACGCGGTCGACATAGCCGACGAGGTTGCCCTCATACGAGAACGGATCCGCGCCCGGATGGTCCGGCGCACCGACGAAGCGGAGCAGCAGGTAATAGCCGACGAGGATGGCGGCGGCGATCCAGACGCGCGTCTTCGTCTTGCAATTGATGAAGAGCAGGGCCGCGAACATCCACGCGAGACCGATGTGCTGCAGCACGCCCATGTAGCGGAAGGGGAACTTCAGCTGCAGGAAACCGTTGTAGATGCAGCCCAGCACGACGAGCGCGAAACCGCGGTAGAAAATCTTGCCGTAGATCTGGCTGCGGGTCCGGCCGCGCGCGACCTGCTTCGCATAGGAGAACGGGAAGGAAAGGCCCGCGAGGTAGAGGAAGAGCGGGAAAATCGTGTCGTGGTGGCGCAGGCCGTCCCAGGAGACGTGTTCCATCTGGCGCGCCAGCCAGCAGTCCGCCCCGCCCGGGAAAAGGGCGCAGCAGGCCACCACCAGCGAGGCGAAGCCCATGATGAACAGCATGTCGAATCCCCGGAGGGCATCGAGCGAAAGGAGTCTCTTTTCAGTATCCATAGGTGATTGGTTTTTAGTATTCCCGAGGTCCGAAGATGGCTGTCCCGATGCGGACCATCGTGCTCCCGTGCTGCAGCGCGACGGGGAAATCGTCCGACATCCCGATAGACAGCTGGTCGAAGTCCCCGTACTCCGGGAACAACGAACGAAGATAATCGAAAAAGGCGCGGATCCGTCCGAAATCCGCGGCGACGACGTCCCGGTCTTCCGAGAGGGTCGCCATCCCCATCAGCCCGCGGAAGACGACGTTCCCGTATTCCTCCGCGCGGAAAAGCACCTCCAGCGCATCCTCCTCGAAAAAGCCCTGCTTGCTCTCCTCCGCCGCGATGTGCAGTTCCAGCAGGACGGGAATCCGCTTCCCCGCCGCCCGGCCCCAGTCGTTGACGGCCTTCAGCAGGTGGAGCGAATCGACCGACTGGACCAGCGACACGTACGGGAGGACCAGCTTGAGCTTGTTCGTCTGGAGGTGGCCGATGAAATGCCACTCGATTTCGGGACAGTCCCCCGCCGCGGCAAGTTCCGCCGCCTTGGCCGCCAGTTCCTGCGGCCGGCTCTCGGCGAAGACGCGCTGCCCGGCGGCATACGCCTCGCGGATGGCTTCCAGGGGGTGGAATTTGGAAACTGCCACCAATTGGACTTCTGGCGGCAGTTGTTTCCGTATCGTATCGAGGTTGTCCCGAATCATTATCTGCGATTCTTCTGCTGTTGTTTCTGCATCTCGCGCTGCATCTTCTGCGCTTCCTCGAGCCGCAGCTGCCACTTGGACTTCTGGACCGGCTTGTCGGCCGCCGCCCGGACCTTCGCGAGGATCTCGTCGGGCTTGACGAAGAACTTGCGCAGGATCCAGTTCTGCAGCATCATGAAGAGGTTGCTCAGCAGGTAGTAATAGCTCAGCGCGGCGGAGAGGTTGTTACAGATGAAGAACATCATGATCGGCATCATCCAGAGCGACATGAAACGCATGCTTGCGGCGTTCGGGTCGTTGGAGGCCGTCTGGGCGCTCATCGTCATCTTCGAGTAGAACCACATCGTCACGGCCATCAGCAGCGCGAAGAGCGACAGGTGGTCGCCGATCAGCGGGACGCGGACGCCGAAATCGACGATGGAATCATACGCGGAGAGGTCCTGGCACCAGAGGAAAGGCTGCTGGCGGAGCTCGATGGAGGCCGGGAAGAAGCGGAACATCGCCCACAGGATCGGGAACGTCAGCAGCGTCGGGAGGCAGCCTCCCATCGGACTGACGCCCGCTTTCTTGTACAGGTCCATCGTCGCCTGCTGCTTCTTCATCGCATCCTCCTGCTTGGGATACTTCTCGTTGATCTTCTCCATCTCCGGCTTCAGCGCCGCCATCTTCGCGGACGACAGGTAGGACTTGTTCGTCAGCGGCATCACGACGATCTTGATCACGATCGTCATCAGGAGGATGATGATGCCGAAGTTGCCGATGAAGCGGTGGAAGAAGTTGAAGAGCGGGATGATGACGAAGCGCGTGAACCAGCCGACGAGCCAGCCGCCCAGCGGGATGATCTTCTCATACTTGCGGCCGAAGGACTTCAGGGTCTGGAAGCGGTTCGGTCCGTAATAGAAATCAAACTCCAGGGCCATCGCGGAAGGGTTTTCCCGCGGCAGCTCGGCGCGCATCCCGGCGCTGCAGTTCATCAGGTTGCCGTCCGGGTCGGCGTCCGTAAGGAAATCCACGGCCACTTCGCCGGAGTCGAAACTCTTCTTCGCATAGACGATCGAGGAGAAGAACTGCTGCTGGAAGGCGAACCATTCCAGCTTCGAGTCGATCCGCTTCGAGGCGGAACGCCCGCGGCCGATCTCGACCGGCTTCTTCTCGCCCGGGAAATAGAAATCGAGCTTGGAGTACTGGGACTCGTTGCGGTAGCCCTTTTCCAGGCGCGGCACCGTCGTCGCGAAATCCAGGTCGACGGAGGAGACGTTCCGGGGAATCGTATTCTCCATCCCGACGAAGGACAGGCGGTTGCTGACCTGATAGGAGCCCTTCGGAAGGGTGTAGGCCTGCTCGATATAGCCGCCGGCCGCGAGCGGGAGACGCATCACGAGGGTCGAGTCCGTCTGCTCCGCAAGGGAGAAGACGAAGTCGGCGGTGTTGATGTATTCGCCCGTGTAGACGCGGACCGCATAGCGGTTGTTCCCCTCCTTGAAAAGGTAGAGGGGTTCCTTGCCATAGGTCAGGTAATCCTTGACGAGGACGGCGTACGGCTGCGCGCCGCGCGTCGTGAAGGTCACTTCCAGCAGGTCGTTCGACAGGGTGTAGAGCGCCTCGGCGCCCTTGGAGGAGAGCTCGAGGAGGCTGTCCTTGTAGACGGCCTGCTGCGGGACCGCCGGCGTTTCGGCGTAGGCCTGCGCGGCGTCCGCTTCCGGGGCGACGTCTTCGACGTACCACTCCGGATGCTCGGCGCGGTTGATGGAATCGAGCTGTGCCTGATAGGCGACCTGTTTCTTGTACTGCCGGTTCTGATAGAACGTGAATCCGAAAAGGACCAGGCCCATCAGGATAAAGCCGATAACTGCATTTTTATCCATACGCTACGCCTCCGGAGTCTCCATTTCCCGGATCTTGGCTTCCAGGCTCTTCAGTTCTTCCTTGGCCTTGTCGATGTTTTTCTGCATCTGCTTGATCAGGGCCTCGGCGTTCTTGGACATCGAGAAGAAACCGATGTTGTTCTCATACGTGTCGATGTCCTGCTGGAGGGCGTTGTATTTCTGGATCAGGATGTCCTTCTCGCTGCGCGGCTGTTTCGGGCCGGAAACACGGCCGCCGCGGCCGCCGCCGCGATAGTCCGGGAACTTCTCCTGCATCGCGTCGCGGAAGCTCTTGTTCAGGGCGTCCTTCTCCTTGAAGGGGACGAAGCCGATCTCCTGCCACTTGTCGCTGAATTCCTTCGCGGCGTCGGCGACGGCCTGCGGGTCGGCGGGAAGCTCGAAGGCGAGGATGTCCTCGACCAGCTTCTTCTTGGCCTTGAGGTTGCCGTAGAAGTCGTTCTCGGGCTTGGCGCTCTTGGAGCGGGCGTCGAAGAACTCGTCGCAGGCGGCGCGGAAGCGCTTCCAGAGCTGCTCGCTCTTCTTGCGCGGCACGGCGCCGATCTCTTTCCACTGCTTCTGGAGGTTGATGAACTGGTCGGTCGCCTTCTTCCATTCGGTGCTGGTCTTGAGGGCCTCGGCCTCGGCGATCAGGGCTTCCTTCTTCGCGAGGTTTTCGCTCAGGGTGTCCTTGTAGCCGGAGTAGAACAGACGCTTCTTCTCGAAGAACTTGTCACAGGCGGCGCGGAAACGCTCGTAGATCTTGTGGTTCTCCTTCTTCGTCGCAAAGCCGATTTTCCGCCACTCCTGCTGGATTTCCTCGATCTGGCGCGCCAGGGCGTTCCACTCATTCGAGGAAGTCACTTCCTTCTCAGCGATTTCCTCCACGCGGACACAGAGCTGCTCCTTCGCGGCGAGGTTCTCGCCCTGCTTCTCCTTCTGGGTCTCGAAATAGGCCTGGTAGCGCTTGTTGATCACGCCGGTCGCGGCGCGGAAACGCTCCCAGATCGCTTCGCGGTGTTCCTTGGCGACAGGGCCGTACTCCTTCCACTGCTCATGGAGCTTCTGGAGTTCGCGGAAGGCTTCGACGACATTCTCGTTTTCGGCGAGCTTCTCGGCCATTTCACAGAATTCCACCTTCGCATCGAGGTTCTTCTTGAAGTCAAGGTCGCGCAGGTCGCGGTTGATCTTGACCATGTCGTAGAACTTCTCGACATAGAACTGGTAGGTATCGTTGACGTCGCGGTAATTCTTCGCGGGAACGGGGCCGGCGGCACGCCAGCGGTTCTGGATCTCGCGGAAGGCCGGGAACGTCGCGCTGACGTCCTCCTGGCGCTCGACGAGGTTCTTCAGGTCCTCGATGATCGCGAGCTTCGTCGCGAGGTTCTCTTCGCGGGCCTGCTCCTGCTGTTTGTTGAACTCGGCACGTTCCTTCTTGAACTCGGCGTAGAGCGACTTGAAACCCTCTTCAATGGCGTCGAAAGGATTGCGGGAGCTGTCGGCGTCCTCCGGAATCGCCGCGTCGGTCTTCTCCTTCAGCAGCTTCCGGTAGAAAGCGGACTTGATCGCCTCCGCCTCCTTGGCCTTCTTCATCCGGTCTTCGTCCTGCGCAAGGCCCTGGAACAGTTCCACGAGCTCGGCAAGGCTCTTGTCGGCATAGTTGACAGTCTCTTCGGCGGTCTCCACAGGCGCTGCGGCCACTTCAGGGGTCTGGGCCGCGGCGGTTTCAGGTACGTCTGATGCTTGAACCATCACATCAGGAATCATTTCTTCGCTCATCGTTACAAGAGTTAAAAATTAAAAAATCATTAGCTTACAAATATATAAAAAAAAGAATAAAAACCCTTATTTTTGCGTATGCGAATAGACATCCTTTCCGTGGTACCGGAGCTGCTCGACAGCCCGCTCTCCCACTCCATCGTCGGCAGGGCCAGAAAGAAAGGCCTCGTGGAAATCCACGTCCACAATCCCAGGAAATACGGCATCGGCTCCCACCGCTCCGTGGACGACTACAGCTACGGCGGGGACGCCGGCATGGTCATGATGGTCGAGCCCGTCTTCCGCCTGCTCGAAGAGCTGCAGGCGGAGCGCGACTACGACGAAGTCATCTACCTCTCCCCCGACGGCGAGCACCTCAGCCAGCCCATCGCGAACGCACTCTCCCTCAAGGAAAACATCATCCTCCTCTGCGGCCACTACAAAGGCATCGACCAGCGCATCCGCGACCACCTCGTGACCCGCGAGATCTCCGTCGGCGACTACGTCGTCAGCGGCGGCGAAATCCCGGCCGCCCTGCTCGCCGACGCGATCATCCGCCTCATCCCCGGCGCCCTGACGGACGAGACCTCCGCCCTGTCGGACTCCTTCCAGGACGGGCTGCTCTCCCCGCCCGTCTACACGCGCCCCGCGGAATTCAACGGCTGGAAAGTCCCGGACGTCCTGCTCAGCGGCAATCCGAAACTGATCCGCGCGTGGCAGGACGAGCAGGCGCTGGAACGCACGAAACGGCTGCGCCCGGAGCTGCTCGATAATAAAAATCTTTAAAGACTTTTCGGAAAATTAAAAAAATATTGCAATTTCCTTGCGGAATTACTTAAAAGTATCTATTTTTACCGTCGAATCAGTGAGTGATTCAGTTCTAACCACTCATAATTGACCTTCTTTTAGGTAAATACACTACTAACTAACCGCTTAAGCCCGCAGTGATGCGGGCTTAATGTATAACGGTTATGCTCATTTTTACTCGACGCTGAGTGAAGGAAGGCGGATAACCTGCCGGCCTTCACGGAAAGGGATATCCCGGGAAATAGACGGATTGCCCCCGTAAAGAGGAGTAACACATTGGACATTGATGCAATACTTATCTGACGGTGCAGTAAGCACAAGCACATTTCCTTCATTCAGGGTTCTCGAAACAATCTCCCCGTTCACATAATAGAGTGTCAAGATTCCCGAATGCCGGCCGGCAAGCACACTGCCCAGATCTACATTGTCGATAATAATGTCTCCCGACGGTTTTCCTTTCAAAAGGGTGTAAACAATAACCATCTCCTGGCCATCTGCCAGATAGCCTTGACCATCGATACTTTCTGCTGTCGTGTCGGCCTCAAACACGAGTATGGATGTCGGCTCCTCTTTCGAGCAGCACACGGTCGAAAGAAGCAGGATAAAAACAAGGCCCGATAATCTATTTTTCATAACACCAATTAAGCTATTATACGCCACAAATCGTGGACGTTAAAATAAAGATAACGTAGGTTCAAAAGCCCCGCGTCTTTTCAGGATTTAGAGTAACTCTGACTGAGTCTGCCCTTAATAGAAGTAGACTCTGGATTAACGTGGTTTCCGGTATAAGTCAGATTTCAACCTCATACCTCTATTTCGCTATTCTCCAGGTCGTTAGATAGTCAACAAACAAAGATAAACAGATTCCCGGGATTTCCAAAAAAAACAAACAGGGGGTCGGGCCGTAAGCCGGTTTCTGTTTTTGAATCTGCCATTTATCTTCGCAACCTACCCCCCGGCATCGGGCGGGCCGCCCTCATCTGCCGGTATATTTGGTTTTGCAGGCTCCGGTGCCGTACCCCGGCGGCATCGCTGACGCCGGTCGTGGGCTCTTGCCCCGCGTTTTCACCCTTGCCGGACGAATCCGGCGGTCCTTTTCTGTTACGGCTGGCCTGAGATTGCTCCCACCTGCGCTTTCCGCAGCGGAGTGCCCTGTCCTGTCCGGACTTTCCTCTCTTGCGAGCGGCAGATCGTCCGGCCCCCTGTTTGCATTGCAAAGGTAAAGTTTTTCGCTAAATTTGCAGCCATGACACGCAAAATCTCCTGCGCCCTCGCGCTCGCCGCGCTGCTTCTCAGCGGCCTTACCGGCTGCAGCGCGCGTGTACGTGCATACAAGGTCAAGGTGGAGAAAGAATACCCCCACGACACCGCGTCCTATACCCAGGGCCTCTTCTTCGACGGCGGCAAGTTCTACGAGAGCACCGGCCAGTACGGGGAATCGAGCTTCCGCATCGTGGACCTCGAGACCGGGAACGCCCTGAAGAAACTCGACTTCGCCCCCAAGTATTTCGCCGAAGGCTCCGTCATCCTGAACGGGAAGCTCTACATCCTGACCTGGACCAACAAGGTCGCTTTCGTGTACGACGCCGCGACGCTCGAGTACCTCCAGACCTATTCCTACCCGCGCGAAGGCTGGGGCCTCACGACCGACGGCAAGTCCCTGATCGCCTCGGACGGCAGCAGCCGCCTCTTCTTTCTGGATGAGACCTTCAAGGTCACCAAGACCCTCAGCGTGACCCTCGACGGCCGCGCGATGCGCTACCTCAACGAGCTCGAGTACATCGACGGCAAGATCTGGGCGAACGTCTATACCTCCGACCTGATCCTCATCATCGATCCCGAGACCGGCAAGGTCGAAGCGACCGTCGACTGCAGCGGCCTCCTCCCCCGCAGTCTGCGGACCTCGAAGACCGACGTCCTCAACGGCATCGCGCAGGACCCCGCCACCGGCAAGATCTACTTGACCGGCAAATACTGGCCCCGCCTCTACGAAATCTCCCTCGTCGAAACGAAATAAAACCGGATTAAAACGGAAGGGACATTTTTCCTGAGATTTCCAGAAAAATGGAAACTCAGAAAAAATGTCCCTTCCGTTCTTATACGGAGGACTAGGAGCTATACGTCGAGGCCGTGCTCGTAGCCTGCGCGATACTTGTAGTGGAGCTTCTGGGTCGCTTCCGGATCGTTCACGAACTTCTGGACGATCGGGTTCCACTTCAGGGCGCGGCCGAGGTCGAGGGCAATGATACCCAGGTTGCAGACCGTCGCGGAGGAGTGGCCGATTTCAACCGGAACGTTGGGATCGATGCGGGAACGGACGGCGTTGATGAAGGCGCCCTGGTGGCCGACATTGGTCTCGTACGGAACGCCCTCCGGAACCTGTCCGCGCTTCCAGGAGAACTTCGGGTTGTTGGTGATGACTTCACCGCGGCAGACCTGGATCCAGCCTTCCTCGCCGTAGAACTTGACACCTCTCTTCTCGCCTTCGATCGGCTCCTCGGTCATGATGATGCCGTTGTCGTACTTGAAGGTCAGGTTGTCATAGTACTGGCAGCCGGGGGCGATGATCTCGACGGGGCCGCTGCCGTCCTTGCCGATAGCCCACTGGGCGATATCGAACATATGGGCGCCCCAGTCGGTCATCAGACCGCCACCGGTAACCTTGTACCAGCGCCAGGCACCCCAGAGCTGTTCGTTCTTTTCGGGGGTGATCACCGGGTCGAGGTCGGAGTGGTAGTAGACGGTCTCCGGGAGCGGGCCGAGCCACTTGTCCCAGTTCAGACCGGCGGGAACCTCCATTCTCGGAAGGTTGCACGGCTCCGGACCGGCGGTCTTGACGCAGACCTCGTTGCGGCCGGCGCAGACCTTGATGCGCTCGATCTTGCCGAGTTCGCCTTCGCGGATGAGGTTCGTGACATACTGGAACTCACCGCTGCTGCGCTGCTGGCTGCCGACCTGGAGGATGCGGTTGTACTTGCGCACCGCCTTCTGGAGCTGCTGGCCTTCGTAGATCGTCAGGGTCATCGGCTTCTCGAGGTAGACGTCCTTGCCTGCCTTCAGCGCGGCGATCGCGATGATGGCGTGCTGGTGGTCCGGGGTCGCGATGACGACAGCGTCGATGTCGGGACGGGCGATGAGGTTCTGGTAGTCCTCATAGACGTCCACCTTGACTTTCTTCTCGCCCTGCTGGGTGTAGAAGTCGGTCACGCGCTTGACGAAGCGGTCGCGCTTGACGTCATAGACGTCGCAGCCGGCGAGGATACGGACGCCCTCGACGCGCTGGAAACCGCGGAGGAGGGACATGCACTGCTGACCAAGGCCGATGAAGCCGAGGTTGATGGTGTCGCTCTTCTTCTTTGCTGCGGCGGGAGCTGCGGCAGGAGCGAATCTTTCAGATGCCTTGACAATTCCGGAAGGAATCATGGTTGCGCCCACGCCAAGGGCCGACATCTTCAGGAAGTCACGGCGTGCAATTGTGTTACTCATAAGGGTGTTATTAGGTTAAATGGTTTTGCAATGCTCAAATATAGAAAAAAAGGGGCATTATCTATAATAATGCCTCGATTTTTTCCATCAGGTCCTTGCTGATGCCGAGCGGGCAGGTCTTTTCGGAGAGTTCCAGCCACTCCTTGGCGAGCTGGTAGCGCCCGAGCATATAGCAGCCCACGGCCAGGTCATACTGGGCGCAGGAGGCTTTCTCGACGTTTTTCGTCTTCACGAGTTCCAGCCAGATCTTCATCGCCTCCTTCCACTGGAAGTCATACGCATAGTCGGCGGCCTGCAGCCACTGGCTGCTGTCGTAATAGACGATGTGGATCGGCTGCTTCTCCCATTCCAGCTGGAAGAGTTTCGAGAGCTGGAGGCCGGCGTGCTGCGCGGAGGACTTGAACATGTCGTCGTTCTTTTCCGCGTTCACCTCCTTGATCTCCCCTTCGAGCCGGATCACCTTGTCCTGCGGGTTCATCGAATCGTACAGGAACGTGCGGGACACGTCGCCCGCGGGGTTGTCCACGAGAAAGACGACGTCGCTCTCCGTCTCCATGATGAAGCGCACGAGGCTGTCCTTCGCGGCATAATTGCCGGACAGGTCGCGCGGCGTGCTGAACACGTTGATGGAGCGCTCCCCTTCGTAGAACTCGGCTTCGATGCCCTGTGCCAGGCCGTCGGCGAACGACGCGGCGAAGGCGTCCCCGCGCGCATTCCCGGTTTCCAGATAGACGACGGAGACGGATTTCCCGCTCAGGTCGATCCCCACCGAAGAGAGTTTCTTCTGCTCCACGAGCATCGTGAACGCCTGCGGCGTACATGCGCACGCCAGGGCGGCGAAAACAAGGATTTGGACTATCTTTTTCATATCATGCTTGCGATTAGGTCATATTCATCCGCACCGTCGATGCGCACGTCGATCATCCGCCCCACCAGCGCTTCCGGCGCCGGCACGTCCGCCTTCACCAGGATCTCGCCGTCCACCTCGGGGCTCTCGCAGCGGCTCCGGCAGACCAGCACGCCGTCGGAATACGCATCCACGAGCACCCGCTCCACAGTCCCGACGCGGGACTGGTTGAAGGCGAGCGAAATCTCCCCCTGCAGGCTCATCAGCGCATCCAGGCGCCGTTTCTTCTCCTCCCCGGGCACCTCGTCCGGGTAATGGCGGGCGTCGTACGTATCCTCCTCCTCGGAGTAGGTAAAGGCGCCCAGGCGCTCGAAGCGGACCTCCCGCAGGAAATCCAGCAGTTCCTCAAATTCGGCCTCCCCTTCGCCGGGGTGGCCGACGATCATCGTCGTACGCAGGACGACATCGGGAACAGTCTCCCGCAAACGTCGGACCAAAGCGCGCGTTCCGGCGCCGTCAATGCCGCGGTGCATCTTCGAAAGCACGCCGTCGGCGATGTGCTGGAGCGGTATGTCGAGGTATTTGCAGACTTTCGGATTGGTGGCGATCTCGTCCAGGGTGTCGAGCGGGAAGCCGTCCGGGTAGGAATAGTGGATCCGGATCCATTCGATGCGGTCGATGGCGGAGAGGCGGCGGATCAGCTCCGCCAGCTTGCGCTCCCCGTACAGGTCCAGGCCGTAGTACGTCGAATCCTGGGCGATCAGGATCAGTTCCTTCACGCCCTTGGCGGCCAGCATCTCCGCCTCTTCGACCAGCGCTTCCATCGGCACGGAACGGTGCTTTCCGCGAATCAGGGGAATCGCGCAGTAGGAGCAGCGGCGGTCGCAGCCTTCGGAGATCTTCAGGAAAGCGTAGGCCGGGCCGGGCGCGGTCGGATAGCGGCGGGTCGCTTTCTCCGCCGATGGCGTCACGCCCAGGGCCCGCGGCACCTCGTCCAGGTCCCGTGCCCCGTACCAGGCGTCGACTTCCGGGATCAGGCCCGGCATTTCGGCAGCGTAGCGCTGCGACAGGCAGCCGAAGGCGATCACCTTCCCTGCGAGGCCGCGTTTCTTCAGCTCCACGGCCTCCAGGACCGCCTGGATGGATTCCTCCTTGGCGTCGGAGATGAAGCCGCACGTGTTCAGAAGGAGATAATCCACCGGGGTGCGGTCGTCTCCTTCGGGAACGATTTCGAAACTGCCTTCCAGCTGCGCCAGGATGTGCTCGGTATCAACCGTGTTCTTGGAGCAGCCGAGGGTGATGATCCTAACTTTCTGCATTTTCAGCCTGCTCCTCTTCCTCGGCGAAGTCCAGGGAGGCGAAGCGGACCAGGTCGTTGTACCAGTCGGCGATCTTCTTCATATGCGAGACATAGAAGCGGTCCGCGTCGTAATTCGGAACCGCCTTGCCGAACAGGGCCTTGAGCTCCTTCTCGGAGTCCTTGGCGACCGGGGCCGGCTTGTCGCCCAGCACGCCCTTGAGCGCAAGGAACACTTCCTTGAGCTTCAGTTCACCATCGGAAGTATAAATCGAGATATCGGCCAGGGTCGTGACCCGGCTGTGGATATCGAACATTTCACGTTTGCCCTCGCGGAAGCTCTCGGCGATGATGCCGTTGCGTCCCTGGGCGAGGTAGCGGTAAAGGCCGGGACGCCCGGAAATCGAGAGCGTCTTGGCGAGGTCAGTCTTCATATCACTCATAATGCGGTAAATCTAGACAAATTTAGCAATAATTTCTTCAACCCGGGCGTGGAGCGTCGGGATATCGGCATCGTTTTCGAGGACGATGTCCGGCTGGACGGATCCGAAGTCCTGCGCATCGACGCGGTTCTTGATCTCTTCTTCGCTGAGGCCGTCCCGCGCGGCGACGCGGCGCATCCGCTCCTCGAGCGGCGAAGTCACGAGGACGACGGCGTCGAACGCGTCCCGGAAAGCCTCGCTTTCCAGGCCGGCCGCCGCTTCCATCGCGACGAGTTCGTATTCCTGGCCGGCGCACCAGCGGTCGAAGTCCTTCCGCACCAGCGGATGGACGATGTCCTCGACCGTCTTCCGCTTTTCGGCGTCGGAGAAGATGATGGAGGCGAGGCGCTTGCGGTCGAGCCGGCCGTCTTCGCCGCGCAGCGGCTCGCCGAGCGCCTCCTCGAGACGCGCGACCAGTTCCGGATGGCGGTCATAAAGTTGCTTCGTCCGCTCGTCGGAATTGTAGACCGGGACATAGTTGTTCCGGAGGTATTCGCAGACGAGCGTCTTTCCGCTCCCGATGCCGCCGGTAACGAGCAAAGTCTTCATGTTCAGTTAATTTTCAACACATTCAAATACCTGGGGCTCGATCGTGTAATCGATGATGGAGAGGGGTTCGGCGCTCGGGTGGGCGACGCAGCGGCCGCTGAGCGAGCGCGCGAACTCGTTGTAGTCCACATAGAAGTAAATCCCCTCGGTCGGGTCGCTTCCCATCGGGAAAGCGCACCGGTACACGACTTCCGCCGTGGAGGGATAGATCTGCAGTTCCCTTCCCGCCGGCACGTTCAGCGCCCGGACCTTCACGGTCGAGCGCAGCTCCACGTACCGCGTCACTTCCTGGGAGTAGTTGACCTCGTGCTCGGAGAGCCGTACGCCGGAGGGCGTCTCCAGCGGGACGACGCCGTTCAGCGGGGCGTGGACGCCGCGGGCCTCGATCGCCTCCGTCATCACGCGCTCGACGTTCTCGATGATCCGGGGCTCGCCGTAGACGACCACGGAGTCCGGGAAGACCTGGAGGCGTCCCAGCGGCATGTACTGGGAGCGGTACTCGATGACCTGGACCGGGATGACGGGGACCTTGCGGAAGTTCTCCCGCGCGAAACGGAACTGGAGCGAATGGGAGACGAAGGACTCGAGGATCGCCTCGTCACCGAAGATTTCCTTGACGTACGAGCCCAGCGCGGAGGAAGGGATCGAGTAGGTGTCTTCCTGGAGATAGACGAAATCTTCCGGGGCGAAATAGACGCGGACCGGTTCGCGGCGCGCGAGGCGGCCGAGCCGGAAGATCCGGTAACCGGGCATCCGGCAGCGGGCGACGACGTTGCTCTGGGTCTCGGAAACCGACGCGCGGCCCTCGAGGTTGCTTTCCGCGACCACGGGGACCGTCACGATTTCCGAATAATCCTGCGAGAGGTTGTAGCCGAGCCAGAATACGAAGGCCGTGAGGAGGGACACGAGGAATATCGCGAGGTCCCTCCCCCGGACATGCAGTCTTGCAAGCAGTTTTCCCAGCAGCTGCCTAAGCATTCGCGCTGAAGTCCTTCTGGATGGCGTTCTTGCTGACCTTCAGCTTCGTGTCGCCGTCCACCCGGATCAGGACCGTGGTGTCCTTGATTTCATCGACGGTCCCGTAGATGCCGCCGACGGTGACGACCTTGTCGCCTTTCTGGAGGCCGCTGCGGAACTGCTCGAGTTCCTTCTGCTGCTTCCGCTGCGGGCGGATCATGAAGAGCCACATGATGGCGATCATCGCCAGGATCATAATCCACATCATTCCGCCGCCGCCTGCCTGAGGCGCAGCCGCGGCGCCACCCGCCGCCTGGAGAATCGTAATCATACGCATATCTTTTATAATTGTTTGATCAGTTTGTCGAGAAGGCCGTTGACGAACGAACGGCTTTTCGGCGTACCGTAGTACTTGGAGATTTCAACGTATTCGTTGATCGTGACGCGGGCGGGGATGTCCTTGAAATGGTCCGCCTCGGCGATGCCCGTCACGATCAGGGCGAGGTCCGTCGTGAAGAGCCGGTCCTTGTCCCACTTGTCGACGGAATCCGCGACCATCGCGCTGTAGCGCCCGAAGCCCGAGAAGGCGGCCGCGACCAGGTCTTCGGCGAAGCTGTCGCCGGCGGGAACGAGCTCGGGCAGGCGCCAGCGGCGGCCGCGGGCGAAATCTTCCATCGCGTGGCAGCACCAGGTCAGGGCGTAGGCGAGGTCGTCGTTCCAGTAGATGGACAGGTCCTCGAGGATCGCTTCCAGGTCCTCGTTGTCCTCCAGTTCTTCCTCGAAAATCCGGGTAAAGAGGGCGGCGTCCGCCGCGAGGGAGTCGTCGTCGCTCTCCAGATAGGCCTTGAACCAGTCCTTCGACCGGACGGACTCATAGAGCTTCCGCAGGAAGGCGTCATACTGGTCCCAGGAGAGTTTCCTGCGGGAGACGATCTTGCTGAAATCGGGGTCGTCGGAGAGGAGCGGAGCAATCCGGTTGCGGACGAACCTGAGGTTGGGGTTCCTTTCCTCTTCCGTGGGGTTGAACTTCGTACGGGCGGCTTCGATGCGCGCGGCGGCCTCCTCCGTCAGGGGGCGGACCAGGGCCAGCAGGAACAGGTAAAGGTCGCGCGTGGCTTCGCAGGAAAGGCGGAGCTGGCGCTGCGCTTCCTTGAGGTCCATCGAAGGGTTCTCGGCATAGCTGTACAGGACTTTGAACGCTTTGATTCTGAGAATTCTTCTGTTCAACATGATTTCAAACAAAAAATAATATGCAAAGATAAGAGAGAATCGATAAAATATTCTAATTTTGTCAGGAAAGAATCAAAAAAAAACGCCATGTACAAGGAGGATTACAACCGGTCCTATTCCCCGGACCAAGGTGCCGAGGATGTCTATTCCAAGCCGGTGAGAGCGGGAAAGCGGACCTATTTCTTTGATGTCAAGTCCACGAGGGACAAGAGTGACTTCTACCTGACGGTCACGGAGAGCAAGCGCCGGACGCTGCAGGACGGTTCCTATGCCTACGACAAGCACAAGATTTTCCTTTACAAGGAAGATTTCGAGAAATTCCGCGAGGGGCTGGACGAGGTGATCGCCTACGTCAAGGACCAGTGCTTCGGCGGCGAGATTCCCGTCCGGGAGGATTACGGTGACGTTGAATTCGAAGACCTGTAGCGCCGTGATCCTGCTCAGAAATGCGACCCTGCTCTCCGGAGCGGGCGCCGACCTGCTGATCGACGGCGGGAAGATCGCGAAGATCGCGCCCGCCGGGAGCCTTCCGATCCCCCAGTTCGGGGAAGTGATGAACTGTGACGGCAAGGTCGTCCTTCCGACCTTCGTCAATGCCCATACCCACGCCGCGATGACCCTGATGCGCGGCATCTGCGAAGACCGCGTCCTCGAATCCTGGCTCCACGGCATCTGGGAAGTCGAAGACCGGATGGACCAGGATTTCGTCTATATCGGGACGCGGATCGCCGCGCTCGAGATGGTCCGCACCGGCACGACCGCCTTCAACGACCAGTACTGGTACGCCAACCACGCCCAACAGGCCGCTGCGGACGCAGGCATCCGCGCGACCGTCGGCCGCGTCGTCCTCGACAACTTCGATGCGAAGGAAGCCGCGATGCTGCGCGAGACCTGCGAGCGGATGTACGAGGAGTCCCGCAGCTGGGGGCCCCTGTCCGCCTTCGCCGCCAACATCCATTCCGTCTATACCGTCAGCGAGGAAATGATCCGCTGGACGACCGAATTCGCCCGCAAGCGCGGCCTGCGGATCCACGTCCACGTCGCCGAAACGGCGACGGAAGTAGAAAACTGCCGCAAGGCCCACGGCGGCCTCTCCCCCGTCGAATACCTCGACGCGCTCGGCGTACTCGGTCCGGACGTGATCGCCGCCCACTGCCTCCACCTCTCGGACCACGACGTCGAGCTGCTCGGCAGCCGCGGCGTCAGCTGCGTCCACAACATCAACTCGAACCTCAAGCTCGCCAGCGGCTACCGCTTCCGTTTCCGGGAGCTCAAGGAAGCCGGCGCGAACGTCTGCCTCGGCACCGACGGCTGCGCCTCCTCGAACAACCTCGACCTGCTCGAGGCGATGAAGACCGCCGCCCTCGTCCAGAAGGCCTGGCGCGGTGACCCGACGGCGATGCCGCTCGAGGACGTGTTCGCCTGCGCGACCGTGAACGGTGCGAAAGCCCTCGGGCTGGACAGCGGCGTTGTCGAAGAAGGCCGGAGCGCGGACCTGATGGTCGTCGACACCGATTCGACGTACTTCCTGAGCGACGCCCCCTTCCTCGCGAACTTCATCTACTCCGCCCACAGCGACTGCATCGATTCCGTCCTCTGCAACGGTGAATTCCTGATGCGCGGCCGCCGCATCCCGGGCGAGAAAGCCCTCCTGGAGCGCGCCCGCGCGGCACTTGCCGTCATCCGCCCGTAAGGTACTGAAATACACATACCCATGAAACGATTAGCCCCGTTACTGACGCTGATCCTCGCCGCGGCGTTGTCCGCCTGCGGCGGCGGATCCTTCCGCCTGCCGGACGGAAGCCGCGCCGACGCCCTGCAATTCACCACGACGGCCGACCGGCTGCAGCTGTTCGCCGAATCCAGCCTTTCTTTCCGCCGGGGGGAACCGGAAGGCCCGGTCATCCGCGCCGGCGCGGAATCCTACCAGACCGTGGAAGGGTTCGGTGCCGCCGTGACCGTCTCCTCCTGCTACAACCTCCTGAAAATGCCCGCAGAAGACCGTGCGGCCTTCCTGCGGGAGATGTTCAGCCCGACGGACGGCGTCGGCTCCAGCCTGATCCGCATCTGCATCGGCGGTTCGGACTTCTCCTGGGACTACGCGCACCCGAGCGGCGGCCGCTTCACCTGGTGCGACGAGCCCGGGATGGAGCATTTCTCCCCGCACGAGCTGGACGTACGGTACGTCCTGCCGGTGCTGAAGGAGATCTTTGCCATCAATCCCGACGTCCGCATCATCGGTTCCCCCTGGACGGCGCCGCCCTGGATGAAACTGGACCTCGCGCTGGAAGAGCCCTATGAAAGCTGGACGGGCGGCCGGCTCAACCCCGCCTGCTACCAGGACTATGCGGATTATTTCGTGCGCTGGATCCGGTATTTCGAAGCGCAGGGCTTCCCCATCTATGCCGTCACGCCCCAGAACGAACCCCTGAGCGGCGGGAACTCGATGTCGATGGTCATGTACTGGCAGGACTGCCGGGATTTCGTGAAGACGGCCCTGGGCCCCGCCCTCGAGGCCGCCGGCCTGAAGACGAAGATCCTCATCTTCGACCACAACTACAACTATGACCGCGTCGAAGGCCAGCTGCAGTACCCGCTGCAGGTCTATGCGGACCCTGAGGCGTCGAAGTACATCGCCGGCTCCGCCTGGCACGACTACGGCGGCGACGTCTCCGAGCTGGACCGCATCAACGCCGCGGCGCCCGACAAGGAAGTCTGGTTCACGGAAGCCTCGATCGGGACCTGGAACTACCGCTTCGAGCGCAGCCTGCTGCGCGACTACCGCAACATCTTCCTCGGGACCCTCTCCCGCGGCGGGAAGGGCGTCGTGCTCTGGAACCTGATGCTGGACGAGAAAAAAGGCCCCTACACCAACTTCAAGGGCTCCTGCATGACCTGCTACGGCGCCGCCAACGTAACCTCGTACGCCTACGCGGACGTCGAGAAATACACCCACTGGTACAACATCGCCCACGCCTCCCGGGTCATCCGCCCCGGTGCCGTCCGCATCGGCACGGAAGGCGCGGTCGAAGGCCTGGAGTGCCTGTTCTTCCGCAACCCCGACAAGACCCTCGGCGCCCTGCTGCTGAACGCGACCGACGCGCCCCTGCGTCCGACCCTCTCCGCCGGAAGACACAACCTCCCGGTCGAAGTCCCCGCCCGCGCCCTCGTCTCCGTCCTCTGGAAAGAATAGCGCCGCAGCGCATGTTGGCAGAATAGAAAAAAGAAAGTTTTTCTGAGGCGGCGTTTTTTCGACGATCTCAGGAAAACTTTCTTTTTTCTGCGACAGATTCCTTCGCTACGCTCGGAATGACAGCGAGGAGCGCTATTTCGCAAACGCGACGGAGCGGGTTTCGCGGATGACGGTAATCTTGACCTGGCCGGGGTACGTCATCTCCTCCTGGATCTTCTGCGCGATCTCGCCGGAGAGCGACGCGGCCTGGGCGTCCGTCACCTCCTCGGCGCCGACGATGACGCGGAGCTCGCGGCCGGCCTGGATTGCATAGGACTTCGTCACGCCAGGATAGGCCTGGGCGAGATTCTCCATATCCTTGAGGCGCTTGATGTAGGACTCGATGACCTCGCGGCGGGCCCCCGGACGGGCGCCGGAAATCGCGTCACCGACCAGCACGAGCGGGGCGTAGACGGTCGTCATCTCGGTCTCCTCGTGGTGGGCGCCGATGGAATTGCAGATTTCGGGACGCTCCTTGTACTGCTCGGCAATCTTCATGCCCAGCAGCGCGTGCGGCAGCTCGGGATCCAGCTCGGAGACCTTGCCGATATCGTGGAGCAGGCCGGCACGCTTGGCAATCTTCGGATTCAGGCCGAGTTCCGAGGCCATGATCGCGCAGATGTTCGCGACTTCGCGGGAGTGCTGCAGGAGGTTCTGGCCATAGGAGGAGCGGTATTTCATCCGGCCGATGAGCTTGACGAGCTCGATGTTCATGCCGTGGATGCCGAGGTCGATGCAGGTGCGCTTGCCGGTCTCGAGGATCTCGTCCTCGAGCTGCTTCTGAACCTTGGAGACGACTTCTTCGATGCGGGCGGGGTGGATGCGGCCGTCGATGACGAGCTGGTGGAGCGCCAGGCGGGCGACTTCGCGGCGGACCGGGTCGAACGCGGAGAGCAGGATCGCATCCGGCGTGTCGTCCACGACGATCTCCACGCCGGTCGCGGCCTCGAGGGCGCGGATGTTGCGGCCTTCGCGGCCGATGATACGGCCCTTGATCTCGTCGTTGTCGATCGGGAAGGTCGTGACGGCGTTCTCGATCGCGGTTTCGGTCGCGGTGCGTTGGATCGTGTTGATCACGATGCGCTTGGCTTCCTTCGCGGCGTTCAGGCGGGCTTCGTCGATCGTATCGTTGATATAGGCCTGGGCTTCCGTGCGGGCCTCCGCCTTCATGTTCTCCATCAGGACGTTCTTCGCCTCGGCGGCGGTCATGCCGGCGATGGCTTCCAGCTGGTGGTTGACCTGGTCGGAGAGGCGTTCGTATTCTTCGGCCTTGCGCTCGAGCGACTCACGCTGTCCGGCGAGGGACTTTTTCATGTTCTCCGCATCGTTGAGGCGTCGCTGGAGCTCGTTGTTCTTCTCGTTCAGGGAGTTCTCCTTCTGCTTGAGCCGGTTTTCCGCATCGCGGAGCTCGTTGTTCTTCTGGCTGACGGTCTTGTCGTGCTCGCTCTTGAGCTGGAGGAAGCGCTCCTTGGCCTGGAGGATCTTCTCCTTCTTGATGTTCTCGCCTTCGAGTTCGGCTTTCTCGAGGATAGCGTCGCGGCGGCCTTTCATGACAATGCGGCGGACGACTATATAGATGGCCAGGGCGAGGACGGCGCCGATGACCGCGGATAGGATATAGTACAGCATAACGTTATATATAATAAAAAAATACTTCGTCGTTTCGGGCGAAGCAGAGCGTAAAGGAAGAAAAAAAGCCGTTAGTCAGTTGTCAGAAATACTGATCATGAAAGATTTGGGCTCCGCCGCTGTTCAGGTATCCGGCACGAAGACCGGCACGCCATCCGGCAGCGAGTAACCCGGTTCCTTGGAACTTGTTGATTTCAGCACGCAGGAACTAACGGCTACTCTTTCATCTTATTTTCCAGATAGGCTTCCTCTTCGGCGGCGAGGGAGGCCATCGCGGCTTCCAGGGCCGAGCATTTCTTCTGGGCGGCCAGCCGGGCGATCGTCTCGTTCAGCGTCACGAAGGCCAGTTTGTCCTGCAGGACCTTGTCCGGAAACCGGGCGTTGTACGCGGCCAGTTTCTGGTTGATGGTTTCCGCAGCAATGCGCATCAACTGCTCCATCTCCGGGGAGGAGGCTTTCAGCGGATATTCCTTGCCCGCGATCTTGAGCGTGATACTCTGGTCTGCCATAACTACTTCTCAAGGAGGGAGATACACTTGTCGATCTCCCTGATCAGCCGGTCGATTTTCTCCCGCGCTTCCCGGGGCTGGTCCCCGGACGGGACGAAGGCTGCCGTCAGTTTGAGGTGCTCTATCTTTTTTTCAAGTTCTACAATCTGCTCGCCATAGGCCTTGCAGGCTGCCTGACTCTCCGCAAGACTGCGGGAAAGGGCTACATTCTTCTCCTTTTCCGCCTCGTACAGCGCGACAAGCTTTTCGAAATTCTCTTTCAGTTTCTGCAGCATTTCGAAACCCGGTTAGCCTGGTATTCGCGCAAATTTAATCAATTGTTCCCGAAAAAAGAAGAAAAATCAGCGCAAAAACAGCAGCTCACGGTACTTCGGAAGCGGCCAGCAGGCATCGTCCACGATGAGTTCGAGCTTGTCGATCTGGCGGCGGATGGACTCGAGCATCGGAGCGACGGTGTCGTGGTAGGCGACCGCACGCCCGCGGGCCTCGGCGATGCGGTTCGCGACCTTGCGCGCCTCGACCAGCTCTTCGACCTGCTTCTCGATCTCCGCCGTGCGTTCGGCGATTTCCTCGATCAGAAGCAGGTTGCGGCCGGAGAGCGTCGAGGCCTTCTCCGGCGGGAAGACGGAGCGCATCTTCTCGACGTTGGAGAGGAGCTGGCTCTGGTAGCGGGTCGCGACGGGGATGATGTGGTTCATCGACAGGTCGCCGAGCACGCGCGCCTCGATCTGGATCTTCTTCGTGTAGATGTCCCACTTGACCTCGTTGCGGGCCTGCAGCTCGCTGCGGCTCATCACGCCCATCGACTCGAACATCCGGATGCTCTCCGGGTCGAGGTAGCGGTCGAAGATGACGGGGCACGAGGTCTCCGTGTCGAGGCCGCGGCGGGCCGCCTCCTCCTTCCAGGCGTCGGAGTAGCCGTTGCCGTCGAAGCGGATGGGCTTGCAGGCGCGGATGTCCTCGCGCAGGACGTCGATGATGGCGTGGAAGGCGGCGGAATGGGCGGTATCCGCGAGCTTGTCGCTCACGACGGGGATGCGGGCGTCGACGCGCTCCTTGAAGTCGGTCAGGGCCTCGGCGACGGCGGTGTTGAGGGTGATCATCGCGCTGGCGCAGTTGGCCTCCGAGCCGACCGCGCGGAACTCGAAGCGGTTGCCGGTGAAGGCGAAGGGGCTCGTGCGGTTGCGGTCCGTGTTGTCGATGAGGAGCTCGGGGATCTGGGGGATGTCGAGGGTCAGGCCCTGCTTGCCGTCGAGGCGGAAAAGGTCCTCGCGGTCGCTGGCCTCGATGTGGTCGAGCAGCTCGGTCAGCTGCGATCCGAGGAAGCTGGAAATGATGGCGGGCGGGGCTTCGTTCGCGCCGAGGCGGTGGGCGTTGTTGGCGCTCATGATGCTGGCTTTCAGCAGGCCGTTGTGCTTCCAGACGGCCACGAGCGTCTCCACGACGAAGACGGCGAAGCGGAGGTTCTGGACGGGCGTCTTGCCGGGGGCGTGGAGCAGGACGCCGGTGTCGGTCGAGAGGCTCCAGTTGTTGTGCTTGCCGCTGCCGTTGATGCCGGCGAAGGGCTTTTCGTGGAGCAGGACGCGGAACCCGTGCCTGCGGGCCACGCGCTTCATCAGGGACATCAGGAGCATGTTGTGGTCCACGGCGAGGTTGGTGTCCTCGAAGATGGGGGCCATCTCGAACTGGTTCGGGGCGACCTCGTTGTGGCGGGTCTTGCAGGGGATGCCGAGCTCGAGGGCGCGGATCTCCAGGTCCTTCATGAAGGCGGCGACGCGCTCCGGAATCGCGCCGAAATAGTGGTCGTCCATCTGCTGGTTCTTGGCGGAATCGTGGCCCATCAGGGTCCTGCCCGTCAGCAGCAGGTCCGGGCGGGCGCAGAAGAGACTCTCGTCCACAAGGAAGTATTCCTGCTCCCAGCCGAGGTTCGAGGTCACCTTGCGGACCTGGGGGTCGAAATAGTGGCAGACCTCCGTCGCAGCCTTGTCCACGGCCTTCAGGGACCGCAGGAGCGGCGCCTTGTAATCCAGCGATTCACCGGAGTAGGAGATGAAGATGGTCGGGATGACGAGGGTGTCGTCGATGATGAAGACCGGGGAGGTCGGATCCCAGGCGGAGTAGCCGCGGGCCTCGAAGGTCGAACGGATGCCGCCGCTGGGGAAGCTGCTGGCGTCCGGTTCCTGCTGGGCAAGCATCTTGCCGGAGAAGTCTTCGATCAGGCCGCCCTTGCCGTCGTGTTCGATGAAGGCGTCGTGCTTTTCGGCGGTACCCTCGGTCAGGGGCTGGAACCAGTGGGTGTAATGCGTGACCCCGTTCTCGCGGGCCCAGCGCAGCATGCCGTCGGCGACCGCGTCGGCGACCGCACGGTCGAGCCGTACGCCGTTGTCGGTCACGTCGACCATCTTCTCATACACTTCCGGGGACAGGTAGCGGGACATTTTCTCCCGGTTGAACACCTTTTTCCCGAAAAAGGCGCTGGGCCTTTCTTCGGGCGCTTCCACTTCAATGGGCTTCTTCCGGAAAGCCCGGTCCACCATCTGGAATCTCAGTTCGGACATCGTTATCGGGTATTGATGATTGACTAATAGAAACGGCTGATCCTGTCCAGCGCCTCCTGCGTCTGCTCGTGGGAGGCGAAGGCGGTCAGGCGGACGAATCCTTCGCCGCTCGGACCGAAGCCGAGGCCCGGCGTGCAGACGACATGGACGCTGTGGAGCAGCTGTTCGAAAAACTGCCAGGAGGTCAGGCCGCCCGGTGTGCGGAGCCAGATGTACGGCGCGTCCTGCCCGCCATAGGCCATCAGGCCGATGCCGCGCAGCGTGCGGACCATCCGGTCGGCGTTCTCCAGATAGTAATCCGTCGTTTCGCGGACCTGGACGCGCCCCTGCGGGGAATAGACGGCCAGGGCGGCCCGCTGGCTCAGGTAGCTGGCCCCGTTGAACTTGGTCGACTGCCGGCGGCTCCAGAGGGCGTTCAGGGCCACCCGCTCGCCGGACAGGGTCGAGACGGTCACTTCCTTCGGGACGACCGTGTAGCCGCAGCGCAGGCCGGTAAAACCGGCGGTCTTGGAGAAACTGCGGAACTCGACGGCGACCTTGCGGGCGCCCTTGATCTCGTAGATGCTGTGGGGGATGTCGTCGTGGCGGATATAGGCCTCGTAGGCGGAGTCGAAAAAGATCAGGGCGTCGTTCTCCCGGGCATACTCGACCCAGCGGGCCAGCTCCGTGCGCGGGATCGCCGTGCCGGTCGGGTTGTTCGGGGAACAGAGGTAGATGATGTCGACCCGCTGCGACGGAAGTTCCGGGCGGAACCCGTTCTCGGCGGTACAGGGCAGGTAGATGACATTCGACCAGCGGCCGTCTTCGCCCTGCACGCCGGCGCGGCCGATCATCACGTTGGAATCGATGTAGACGGGATAGACGGGGTCGCTGACCGCGATGCTGTTGTCCCAGCGGACCAGCTCCTGGAAATTGCCGATATCGCTCTTGGCGCCGTCCCCGACGAAGATTTCGTCGGGATCGAGGTGGATGCCGCGGGCGAGATAATCGTTCTTCAGGATGGCCTCGCGGAGGAATTCATACCCCTGTTCCGGACCATAGCCGCGGAAGGTGTCCGCGGAGGCCATCTCTTCCGTCGCGGCGTGCAGCGCCTCGATGACGGCCGGACAGAGCGGCCGGCTGACGTCGCCGAGCCCGAGGTTGACCAGTTCGGCTTTCGGGTGCAGCGCCCGGTGGATATTGACCTCGCGGGCGATATCCGTGAACAGGTAATTGTCCGAAAGCTTGAGGAAGTGGTCGTTGACAAGGGCCATGGCGCTACAGTTCAATATCTCCGTCAAAAACAATGGCGGCGGGGCCGCTCAGGTACACGTGGCCGCTGTCGGCATCCCAGTCGACGCCCAGCACGCCGCCGTCCATCCGGACGGCGCTGCGGCGCGGAGTGCGGCCGGTCCGGGCCGCCGCAACGACGACGGCGCAGGCGCCGCTCCCGCACGCAAGCGTCCGCCCGCTCCCCCGCTCCCAGACGCGGGCGCAGATTCCGTCGGTGCGGACTTCGGCGAACTCGATGTTGCATCGCTGCGGGAACAGCAGATGGCGCTCCAGCACGGGTCCTTCTTCCGCCAGGTCCACCGCTTCAACATTATCGACGAAGATGACAAAGTGGGGGTTGCCCATGCTGACGAAGGTTCCGCGCCGGGAAAGCCCGGGCAGCGTTTCGTCGACCAGGGAGGGAACGGCGAGAAGCGCCGGATCCGAAAACGCCGGCAGGCCCATATCCGCCGTCACCGACGTGACCCGTCCGGCGGCGTCCGTCTGCAGGCGCAGTTCGACGATGCCGGAAAGCGTCGCGAGGCGGATTTCCCGCTTCCGGGTCAATCCACGCTCGTACACGTATTTCCCGATGCAGCGGCAGGCGTTGCCGCACATCCGGCCCTCGGAGCCGTCGGCATTGAAGATGCGCATGCCGAAGTCCGCCTCCGGGCCCGGGGCGGGTTCGATCAGCACGACGCCGTCGGAGCCGACGCCGGTATGCGGGCGGCTCCAGGCGCGGGCGGCCGCGGCCGGATCGGGAACCGGATTCAGGGACGTGTCGACATAGATATAGTCGTTCCCCGCACCGTGCATTTTCGTGAAATGGACCTTCATATAACGGAGGACGAATTTACGAACTATTCTCCGAATCGTCGCGACTTCCCCCGATATTTTATCAACAAGATTTTCGACGGAAAAACTGTAAGGAGAATCGCCGTAATAATTTAAATATCAAAGCAAATATCGAGTTTTGGTTCCACTCTGACACATCGACGAAAATAAACAAAAAAACAACCTTCCTTCTCCTTTCTCCACAGGGAGGAAAATCCTACATTTGCGCGTGAATCTTATGGAAACAAGGTACATTTTCATTACCGGAGGCGTCGCCTCCTCCCTGGGCAAGGGCATCATCAGCGCCTCCCTCGGCAAACTGCTCCAGGCCCGCGGCTTCAACATCACCATCCAGAAGCTCGACCCCTACATCAACATCGACCCCGGCACCCTCAACCCCTACGAGCACGGCGAGTGCTATGTCACCGCCGACGGCCAGGAGACCGACCTCGACCTCGGCCACTATGAGCGCTTCACCGGCATCCGCACGACCCGCGCCAACAACATCACGACCGGCCGCATCTACCGGAACGTCATCGAGAAGGAGCGGCGCGGCGATTACCTGGGCAAGACCGTCCAGGTCGTCCCCCACATCACCGACGAGATCAAGCGGAACATCCTGTTCCTCGGCGAAAAATACGGTTTCGACTTCGTCATCACCGAAATCGGCGGCACCATCGGCGACATCGAGAGCCAGCCCTTCCTGGAGGCCATCCGCCAACTGCGCCGGGAAATGGGCGCCCGGACCCTCAGCATCCATCTCACCTATGTCCCCTACCTCGCCGCTGCCGGCGAGCTGAAGACCAAGCCGACCCAGAACAGCGTCAAGCAGCTCCAGGGCTACGGCATCTGGCCGGACATCCTCGTCCTGCGCACAGAACACGACCTCGGCGCCGACCTGCGCCGCAAGGTCGCCCATTTCTGCAACGTCGACGAGGACGCCGTCATCCAGAGCGAAGACCTCCCCTCGATCTACGAGGTCCCGCTCAACATGCAGCGCCAGGGTCTTGATGCCCTCTGCCTGAAGAAAACCGGCCTGGAACCGGGCCCGGAGCCGGACCTCGGCCCCTGGCGCAGCTTCCTCGAACGGCGGAAGAACGCGACGGAGACGGTGGATATCGCCCTCGTCGGGAAATACGACCTCCAGGACGCCTACAAGAGCATCCGGGAAAGCCTCGCCCACGCCGGGACCTGGCACGACGCCGCCGTCCGCATCCATTTCATCAACAGCGAGCACCTGACCCGCGGGAATTTCGCGGAAACCCTCGCCCCGATGCACGGCATCGTGATCTGCCCCGGCTTCGGCCAGCGGGGCATCGAAGGGAAGCTCCTCGCGGCGGAGTACGCCCGGACCCGCGACATTCCGGCCTTCGGCATCTGCCTCGGGATGCAGATGATGGTCGTCGAATTCGCGCGTAACGTCCTCGGGCTTCCGCGCGCGGACAGCAGCGAAATGGATCCCGGCACCCCGGACAACGTAATCGACCTGATGGAAGAGCAGAAGTCCGTCACGCAGATGGGCGGAACGATGCGCCTGGGCGAATATGCCTGCGAAATCCGGGAAGGCAGCCGCGCCTTCCGGGCCTACGGCGGACAGGGCCTCGTGCGGGAGCGCCACCGCCACCGCTACGAGTTCAACAACCGCTACCTGGAAGCCTTCGAGCGCCACGGGATGCAGTGCACGGGCCGCAACCCCGACGCCGGCCTCGTCGAAATCGTGGAGATCCCGCAGCTGCGCTGGTACATCGGGACGCAGTTCCACCCCGAATACTCCTCGACCGTCCTGCGGCCGCACCCCCTCTTTGTCAGTTTCGTCGAAGCCTGCCTATGGAACCGCTGAAGCACGAGTGCGGCGTCGCACTAATCCGCCTCCTGAAGCCGCAGGAGCACTACCGCGCCCGTTACGGCACGTCCGCCTGGGCGATGGAAAAGCTGTACCTGATGATGGAAAAGCAGCACAACCGCGGGCAGGAAGGCGCCGGCATCGCCTGCGTCGACATGGACGCCCCGGACGGCACGGAATACATGTTCCGGGAGCGCGCCGAGGGAAAGGACGCCATCACGGAAGTCTTCCGCCAGGCCGGCGACGGTTTCCGGGGGCAGCTTTACATGGGCCACCTCCGCTATTCCACGACCGGCCGGAGCGGCCTCACGTTCGTCCACCCGTTCCTGCGCCGCAACAACTGGCGCGCCCGGAACCTCTGCCTCTGCGGCAACTTCAACATGACGAACATCGACGAGGTCTTCGGAAAGATGGTCGCCGAAGGCCAGTCCCCGCGCATCAACAGCGACTCCTACATCACCCTCGAGCGGATGGGGCACCGGCTGGACCGGGAATTCGAGCACAAATACGCGGACGCCCGCTGGCAGGGGCTGCAGGGACGGGACGCCACGCGCTACATCGAAGACCACATCGACCTCTCCGGCGTGCTCCGCACATCGCTGGAGGACTACGACGGCGGTTATGTCCTCTGCGGGCTGACCGGGAGCGGCGAGATGTTCGCCATCCGGGACCCGTGGGGCATCCGTACGGCCTTCTGGCACCGCGACGGAGAGGTTGTCGCGCTGGCCAGCGAGCGCGCCGTCCTCCAGACGACCTTCGACCTCGAAGCCGCGCAGGTCACCGAACTCCTGCCCGGCCAGGCGCTCCTCGTCCACCGGGACGGCCGCAGCGAACTCCGGGAAATCCTGCCGCAGCGCGGCTGTTCCCCCTGCTCCTTCGAGCGCATCTACTTCAGCCGCGGCTCCGACCAGGACATCTACCGCGAGCGCAAGCGCCTCGGCCGGCAGCTGACGGGGCCGGTCCTGCAGGCCGTCGGCGGGGACACGGACCACATGGTCCTCTCCTTCATCCCCAACACGGCGGAAGTCGCATTCTACGGCCTCGCTGAAGGCTTCCGCGAACGCGGAATCGCCGTCCGGAGCGAGAAGGTCGCCTGGAAGGACATCAAGCTGCGCACCTTCATCACCGGCGCCGGCCAGCGCAACGACCTCGCCGCCCACGTCTACGACATCACCTACGGCAGCCTCCGCCCCCGCGAGGACACCCTCGTCATCATCGACGACAGCATCGTCCGCGGGACGACGCTGCACGAGAGCATCCTGAAGATCCTCGACCGCCTCCACCCCCGCAAGATCGTGATGGTCAGCTCCTCCCCGCAGATCCGCTATCCGGATTACTATGGCATCGACATGGCCCGCCTCGAAGAGTTCTGCGCCTTCCGGGCGGCGATGGCGCTGCTGCGCGAGCGCGGGATGCAGCCGCTGATTGCCGAAACCTGCAAGGCCTGCAGGGAGGAACTCCGCAAGCCTGCGGAGGCGCAGCGCAACTGCGTCCGCGACCTCTACGCCCCCTTCTCCGCCGCCGAAATCAGCCGCAAGATCGCCGAAATGCTGCGTCCGGAAGGGATGGAGACGCCCGTCGAACTGATCTTCCAGAGCATCGAAGGCCTCCATGAAGCCATTCCGAACCATGGCGGGGACTGGTACTTTACCGGCCGCTACCCGACCCCCGGCGGCATCCGCCTCGTCAACCGCGCCTTCCTCAACTACATCGAAAGCCAGCCGGATTTCCGCGGACAATGATTATCTTTGTACCGACCAACCTACATCCCATGCAGACCTTCTCCAGAATCGCAGCGGCCGTCCCGCGGGTATGGCTCGCGGACGTCGACAAGAACAAGTCGGAAATCCTCTCCCTGATGCACGAAGCGGCCGGCCGCGACGTGCAGCTGCTCGTCTTTCCGCCGGATGCGCTGACCGGCGCGACCTGCGGCAGCCTGTTCCGGCAGGAACTGCTGCGGGAGCGGTGCGAGGCCGCCGCGGAGGAAATCCGGCAGGCGGCGGCGAAACTGGGAATCCGCGTCTTCCTGGACGGCCGGGACGGCCCCGTGGAAGGCATCGCGATCCGCCGGGAAGCCCGCGCCGAGGAAGTGACCGGCTACCGTTTCCTGCGCGCGAACCTCGCCGCGGAATCGAAGGGAATGGTCCTGCTCTACTGTTCCTCCGGCTACGGGGAATCGACCCAGGACGGCGTCTACGCCGGCAGCGCCCTGATCTTCCGGGACGGCCGCCTGCTCGCCGAGAATCCGCGCTTCCGGCGCAGTTCGACCCTGCTCGTCGCGGACCTCGGCGCCGAAGGCACGCCGGTCGCCCCGTATGTCCCGCAGACCGGCAGCCGCTCCCCCTTCGTCGCCGACGACCCGGACGAACGCGCGCTGCGCTGCGAGGAAGTCTTCGCCATCCAGACGACGGCCCTCTGCGCCCGTCTGGAGCACATCCGCTGCCGGACCGCGCTGATCGGCATCTCCGGCGGCCTGGACAGCACCCTCGCCCTGCTGGTCTGCTGCGCCGCCTTCGACAAGCTCGGCATCCCGCGGGAAAACATCCACGCCGTCACGATGCCCGGCTTCGGGACCTCCGGCCGGACCCACGGCAACGCCTGGCAACTGATGGAGAAACTCGGCACGACCCCCCGCGAAATCCCGATCGCCGAAGCCGTCAGCGGCCATTTCAAGGACATCGGCCAGGATCCCTCGCTCCGCGACGTCACGTTCGAGAACGCCCAGGCGCGGGAGCGGACCCAAATCCTGATGGACCTCTCCAACCGCCTCGGCGGCATCGTCGTCGGCACCGGCGACCTCTCGGAAATCGCCCTCGGCTGGTGCACCTACAACGGCGACCACATGTCGATGTACAATGTCAACGGCGGCGTCCCGAAGACCCTGATGCAGACCATCGTCTCCTGGGCGGCCCAGGGCCCCTTCTCCGCCGTCGGCGACGTCCTGCGTGACATCGTCGCGACGCCGATCAGCCCGGAGCTGACCCCGACGGACGCGGCAGGCAACATCCACCAGAAGACCGAAGCCATCATCGGCCCCTACGAGCTCCACGACTTCTTCCTCTACCACCTCGTCCGCCACGGCCGCCGTCCAGCGGCGATCCTCGCCCGCGCGAAGGACGCCTTCGCGGGAATCTACGACGAAGAAGAGATAAAAAAATGGCTGAAGACCTTCCTGAAAAGGTTCTTCAGCCAACAGTTCAAGCGCTCCTGCAGCGCGGACGGCCCGAAGGTCGGCTCGGTCAGCCTGTCGCCGCGCGGGGCCTGGACGATGCCGTCCGACGCCTCCGCCGCGCTCTGGCTCTCCGACCTGGACTAAGCCCTAGAAGAGATCATACGTCAGTCCGAACGTGGACAGGGAAGCGTGCGGGTCCAGTTTATCGCCGTCCGGAATCCGCGGTCCGATGCTGCTTTCCCTTCCGACGGAAAGGCGGAAGTTCGACAGGCGCAGGCCCAGGGCCCAGCCGTAGACCGGTCCGAAGGTATCCCAGCCCGCATTGGCCGTAAAGTCAACCCATTCGAACACGCCGAAAGGATGCAGGCCGAACGCACCGCGGGCGTCCCAGTACGGCATCGCGCCGTAGTGGGTATAGCTCGCCACGGCCCCGACGGACAGCGTATCCCAGAACGGCATCGTGTACTTGGCGGCCGCGTTCCACTGGACAGGGAGACTCCCCCACCGGTTCATCGCCGCGCTCTTGCGGAGGCGGAGCGCCGCCACATATTCGTCCGCCACGTCCTTCGCCAGTTTCTTGACGCCGTCCAGGCTGAAATCGGCGAACGTCGCCTCCTTCAGGCCGGTGAACGAGGCCGTCCCGGAGGATTCGGCCGCATTGCCGTAGTGCCAGAGGATGCCGCCCAGGTTCAGCATCGACGCGGACAGCGTCAGATACGGATTCGGGCGGATCACGACGCCGAAGTCCAGGGCCAGGCCGACGCCGGAAGGCAGGCCGGTCTTGTTCTTTTCGGTGCGGAACGGATTGAGGAATCCCTCCTCGTCCGGAATCAGGTTCTTCGAGCGGTTCGTCAGGTCGAAGCGGGCTTCGATGTCCGTCGTATATTCCGTCTCGTCCATCGTCAGGTCCAGCTTCGTGACCCGGTAGGACGCCGCATTCAGGCCCAGCAGAAGCTTGGAGCGGAAACCGACGGTCACGATGCCGTCCAGGTCGCGGGAATACCCGTAGGCGAGCTCGGCGTACAGCTGGCCCGCCAGGCCGGCGTCGCTCAGGTCATAGGGCGAGCGGGCCGTACCCTTCTTGAGGATTTCGAAGACCTCGATCGGGACGGAGGCGCTGTAATTGCCGTGGACGCCGGCCTCGAAGGTGTGGTAGGCCGCGCCGCGGGCCATTCCGTAGGAGAAGAGGTTGTACTGGACGGCCGAAAGCCTGTAGTTGTCCGGCTGAAGGTTGGCGAGGAAGGTTTCGGCCGGGACCGACGAATGCAGCGCCGTCACGACGGACCCGCCCACCGGATAATACTTCGCCCGTTCGCCCACGTTGGTCCGGGCTTGCTTCGAGAAATCGCCGACGCTCAGGAAATCCACGGGATTCTGCAGGGCCGGGTTGAAACGGTAGCCCGTCCGGTAATCGCTCAGGAAAAAGCCTTCCTGGAACGACTGGGCGTCCAGGGGAAGGAGGGCGCAGAGGAGCAGCGCCAGGAACAGGATGGATCGTTTACTTTTCATGGTTGCCGATGGGAAGGGTGATGCCCCCGCGGAGCGTGAAACTGGAGGAACGGACGGAAAGGCCCTGGGCGGCCGAAACCGGCGCGGTGCCGAAGCCCGGGGCGGCGGCGAAGCGCAGGTTGAGCCGCAGGCCGTGGATGTCCGGGATGGTCCCTTCTGCGGCCCTGACGGTCAGGGTCAGCGGGGTCGTCACCGGATGCTCCGGGGAGCCGCCGGCGATGGTGACATTCTCGGAGAAGGTGACGTTGGGGTCCTCCTCCCCGTCAGCGCCGAGCAGGGTGATGTGCTCGACCGTGGCTTCGACCGGGAGGGTGCTTTCCACTTCCAGCCGGACCGTCGCCTCGTGGAGCGCGAAACGGGCGGTCTCCAGGTGGAGCGAAAGCGGATACGTGAAGGGGAAATCCAGGCGCTCTCCCAGTCCCAGGTGGGACCGGAACCGGTATGCGAAGACGAAATCGGAATCCAGGTTGTCGGACCACACATCCAGCAGGTTCTCCGGCATCCAGAGCCAGACCTTGTCCAGGACGACGTCGCTGGGCGCCGGATCGTACGTCCCGGGCAGGTCGAACTCCGCAAAGGTCTCCGGCCGGGACCGGGACGGGATCTCGAAATCCTTGAGCACGACGCTCTGCAGCGCCTCGTCGTATCCGTCCACGACGCTGGCCGTCACCGACATCGGGACGCTTACGCCAAGGGGATTCTCCACCGTCAGGGTATAATGCTGGTCCGGCAGTTCGATGCCGAACAGAGTCAGCATCGACAGGAGGAACGGGAGTCCGGCCCGCTCTTCCTCCGCCATGAAGACGAAGGCTTCCTCCCCGGGCGCCTGCGCGGCGATATCGGAATAGGACCAGGAGGCGATCTCGTTCTTCCCTTCCAGAACCAGGCAGCCTTCGTCGTCCGTCTTGATCAGCTCGGCCAGCGGTCCGACCCGGTTCAGGGCATCCTGGAGGGTGATGGGCGCGACGGTACCCAGGGGAACGGTGATTTCTTCGCCGAACAGGGTCACCGTGCGGTCAATCTCGCCGCCGTACGCCGGGTCCGCCTTGTCGCAGGAGGAGAAGGCGGGCACGGCCGCAAGAAGAATGGCAAGCACGTAAAATTTCGTGGACATCGGGCAATACTTTTTATTATCTTTGCAAAGATAGCCATTCTCCGGTAGAAAAAAGATGAAAATAGTATCCCTGTTATTCTCCACGGCGCTTTTGCTGGCCGCCTGCGGCCCGAAAGACGGGACCTATGACCTGCGCGTCCTCTCGACCAACGACGTCCACGGCAGCTGGTTCGACGAAGATTACGTCACCGGCGCCCCCCGGACTTCCCTCTTCGCCGTGAAACACAGCGTCGACAGCATCCGCGCGGCGGCAGGCGCGGAGAACGTGCTGCTGATCGACGCCGGCGACTGCCTCCAGGGAAACAACGCGGCGTACTATTTCAACTACGTCGACACGCAGACGCCCCACCTCTACCCGCGCCTCGCGGCCTATATGGGCTACGACGCGGTCACGGTCGGCAACCACGACATCGAGGCCGGCCATCCGGTCTATGACCGCGTCGCACGCGACCTCCGCCGCCACGGCATCCCGTTCCTTGCCGGCAACGCCGTCCGCACGGACAACGGCAAGCCCTACTTCCCGGCATACAAGGTCTTCCGGAAAAACGGCCTGAAAGTGCTCGTGCTCGGCTACACCAACGCCAACATGAAGGCCTGGCTGAACGAGAGCCTCTGGAGCGGGATGGACTTCCTCTCGCTCATCCCCCTCGTCCAGCAGGACGTCGACCGCCTGAGCCTGAAATACAAGCCCCAGGTCGTCGTCGTCTCGGTCCATTCCGGCACCGGCAACGGCGACGGGACGATCCTCGAGAGCCAGGGCCTGGACCTCTATAACTCCCTCCGCGGCGTGGACTTCCTCATCTGTTCCCACGACCACCGCCCCGTGACCTACAGCAACGGCAGCTTCGCACTGATCAACGCCGGCAACGCCGCCCGCAACCTCGGCAGCGGCGAAATCCGGCTGGAGATCAAGGACGGCCGCGTCGTTTCGAAGGAGGTCTCCGCCTCGATCATCCCGGTGCACGCCCGCCAGGTCGACCCCACGATGAAAGCCCGTTTCCAGCCGGATTTCGACAAGGTCAAGGCCTTCACGCTGCAGGAAGTCGGCGAACTGACGACCGACCTGCGGACCGCCGACGCCTTTGCCGGCCCCTGCGACTACATCAACTTCATCCAGACGGTCTGCCTGCAGGACACCCCTAAGGGGGTAAAAACGAAATGCGATAATTCTCTTGGGAGGGTTTGAAGGTGTAATACCGATGAAAATGAAAGAGTTAGAGGGCCTATAACCCCGGCGAGCCCGCAAAACGAAATGTTACAATGCCTTTACTTTTGCGTTACATTTGAGGCCACTTGAAAGGCTGTATTTGAGTTTGAATGTTACATTGCCACCTGAAAGGGCCAGAAACCGGCCTGTTTCGGTGGCTTTTTTCGTATTTGAGCATGTACCCGGATCCAATGCGGAAGGCCGTAGAAAGGCGTTTTTAGGCAGGATCCAAAGGGCTAAAGGGTTTTGCCCCGACCCCTGGGGTTGAAGGCCTTTCAAATCCGGCTTGAAACCCTTTCAAGTGGTCCGATATAGCATCGGATCAGGGGGAGCCCATCTGATGGAAGAAGAATAAGAAGACGGTCACTTAAACCGCCACTAAGACCGCCATTAAAATCGAAATCTCAAAACGAAATGTACACATTAGACCGCCATTAAGACCGCCAAATTTGCGACATTCCCCCCCCCCTATAATGGTAGGATAATGACATAAAAAGGCCGTTTTTGCACGAAAAAATGCGGTTTAGCACCCCCTTATGCACATAAAAAATCGTGTTTTCGGGGCTATAACTCGCTGTTTGACAGTGGATAAACTGTTAATGATGTTCAGAAAAGTGCGCAAAATCCCTGTTCCGGGCTATTTTTGCGGAAAAACGTGCGCGTATGAAATGGTGGAATCGTATGTGGGACTATCTCTATGAGAATTGTAGAGACCTCCCCATTTATCTCAGTCTTGCAGCTATAGTTATATCTGTGCTCTCAATTATTGTTGGAGCAATGAAATTATTGCGACAATAAGAGAACCAAAAGAAAGGAAGAGCGCCGCCCATGCGATAGTTGTGGTAATCTTCCAACGCTTTCCTTCTGGAGGTGAGAACCGTAATTTGGGGTTTTCATAAAGAAGTAGCCTGCCCTTATCAGTGAGCCTACCACCAACACCACCCTTAGTAAGAACCAATTTCACGAGTCCCAGGTCCCCTAAAGATTGTAGGGCTGCGCCATCCGGTGTGTCATACATGACCCCATTATTCGGATGGTCGTAGCCCCCTTCTGCTGCTCTGAGCAACGCTTTCTTTTGGAGAGTTGACAGGTATGTGACAGGGCGGGCCCGCCGGTCCTCTTCGATTTGCTGGCGGGCGATTCTTTCTTGGGTGCGGGTGTCCTGATCCATGGCTACTCCATTGTGTGGAAGGTGAGGGAGGCCTTGACCAGGGCGAGAGCGGTGATGGACTCCATCGGGATGTCCTTGGGGGCGAAGGAGGGGTTAAAGCTGGCGAGGCAGACCATGCCGGGCTGGTCTGACTTGCGGATGTACTTGACCGCCGTGTAGCTGTCGCCGTCGGTCTGGAAGGAAAGAAGGTATATCTCTCCCCAGAGGATGCTGTCGATGGACAGCTCCTTTTTCTTATACATCACTATATCGCCGCTCTTGAGCAGCGGGGACATCGATTCCCCCCTGACGAAGATCGCCCCATCGACTGCCGGCAGGTTCGGGATCCGGAGATAGTCGACTGGATCCACGTTCATCTCGCTGAAGATAGCGACCAGACCAGCGGAGGCGTCGAAGTCGTAAAGAGGGATATCTTGGACAGATAAAGCCTTATCTGTGCGGAGTGAGAAAGTATTCTCTGGGGTAACTCTCGTGGATTTAACCATATCCCCTTCCCCTCCTAATAGCCAATCTTCGGATATCTCCGGGAAAAAAGTACAGAATGAGTGAACGAATTGTTCGCTTAGATTTCTTTTTCCGGAGAGTACCTCGGATATATAACTCTTCTGCTTGCCAATGATTTTAGCAAGGTCAGAAGCATTGAAAATCCTCCGACTGTCAATTAAATAGTTCACACATTCTTTGAACCTGTTCCCCATAACGCATAGAGTAGAACAAAAATTTCACAAAAATATTTTGTAAGTGAACAAAAAGTTCTATATTTGCAGAAACTTAATCCGATTAAGTCGGGGCAAAGTTACGAATAATTAAGAGAAAACACAGAAAAATGGCAAAGACACTGACAGTTTACACGCTCTACGGGGACGAGGAAGCCCTGCAGCTGGTTTTGAAGAGACTCATTGAGAACTCCTATTCTTTCCACTACACTGGGGAGTTCCTGTACGACAGCACCCCATGGGATGACTTCCTGGATTTCCACTGCCGGGATATCCGCCACCGGCTGAACACCCACGTCGAGCACTGGTCTGACACCTGTTTGAATTTCGACTGCTCTGAGAGCGAGACGGAGTTCACCTTCTATGAGGACAGTGCCCCGATCTGTCGGGCGAGCGTGAAACCCTGCCATCTGATCAAGGCAACCGCCCTGTTCAGAAAGCTCTGCACCCTGGCTGCATCGCACGGTACCAACATCCAATACGACAGGAATAAATAATCAGCATAGCATGAGGATTCATATCAAGGTAGCGGACTCTCTCCGCGTGGAACTCGCCGAGAAGTTCCAACTCTCAAAGGTCAGCATCTGGTCTGCCCTCAATTACCTCACCTTCAGCGACAGGGCGGAATCCGTCCGTCGCTATGCGCTTGAACACGGTGGCAGCATCGTTGAGCAGGACTTCACCCCGAACTGCCGCACGGAGCACACGTCCGACGAAATGATCCAGACTTTCGCCGGTGGGATCCAGGTGCGGATCAGTCGGTCCGACAGCAACGCCCGGATCCTGCAGGACGGCGTCGAGCTGGAGTCGTACCAAGGTGTGACTATCCAGGGATGGGGCAACCTGCTCCACCACGCCCAGGAATTGTCCGAGAAACGTGTCGCAGCCGCCGCAAAGAGATGAGACGGATCCTTTGCATAGCCGGGTATGCCGCACTGGCCATCGCCGGACTTATCATCTCCGCTGTCACGGAGTTCTGGCCCTTGGTATGGTTCGGGGGATTTCCCCTGGCCTATATCGGGGCTTTAGGTGTTTGTAAAGAATGGACTGCCGGGAGGCCCTCCAAGGAAACAGCCGACCTGTGATTTTGTAAGTTCATAGATGGATAGAATTGTTGATAAAAGTTGTTAAGCCCGGGCTTACGGCTGTGCCCGGTGATGGAAGGATACTCAAGTGGTTCAAGAGGCCGGTTTGCTAAATCGGCAGGCCCGAAAGGGCGCGGGGGTTCGAATCCCTCTCCTTCCGCCCAAAGATTTGTAGAATGGAATACTACGGAAACATAATGGCAGTGACTGTGGCCGACTTGACGGGGGGAGAACTCCCTGTTATGACGCGCGCCTGCTATGACAACCTTACCCGGAGGAAGAGCGTCAACATCCTCCGCCCCGGCAAGGGTTATGGTTCCTACGCCCTGATAGAGTACGCGTCCCTGCCGGAGCGGTTCAAGTCCCGGTTCGTGGAGAAGTACGGCAACCCCGAAGACATCATGAAAAAGGAACAGGCGGGACTCCCGCAGGACCAGGCCGCCCAGCGGTTCTTCTATGACCACATCCTCCCCAACGGCGAGCGCATCCCGGAACCGAAACAGGAGGAGTACACCATCAACGCCAGGGTGCTGAACGCCCTGCAGGAGATGTTCAACACGCAGAAGGCGATGCGCCGGGCATGCAATAACAACACCCCGGTCATCTGGAGCAACATATTCAAGGCCTCTGAGGAACTGCGGGCCACATACCGTCACACCCTTCCGAGGAGCGAGGCCCGGCTACGGGACAAACTGCGGGAGTACGCCAAGGAGGGCTACGCCTGTCTGGTGTCCGGCAAGTTCGGAAACCGCAACACCATCAAGATCACGAAGGCCGGCGAGCGCCAGATCATTGCGCTCCGCCGCTGCAGGGTGCCGGTGTACACGCTCACCCAGATGTTCGAGGAGTACAACCGCATCGCCGAAAGGAAAGGCTGGAAGCCCCTCCGCTCGGAAAACTCCCTCCGGCAGTTCCTGGAGCGCCCGGACATCAAGCCCCAGTGGTACGACGCCGTCTATGGCGAGCTGGCGTCCAAGCAGCTGTACTCCCGCCATAACAAGACCCTGATGCCGTCGATGCGAGACTCGCTCTGGTATGGTGACGGTACCAAGTTGAACCTCTTCTACAAGGACTACGAGGGCGGCAAACTGGTTGTGAAGACCGCCTTTGTCTACGAGGTCGCCGACGCGATGAACGACACCCTCCTGGGCTACGCCATCGGCAAGAGCGAGAACTTCGACCTCCAGTACCGGGCGTTCCGGATGGCCATCGAGACTTCCGGCCACAAGCCATACGAGATCGTCACCGACAACCAGGGAGGACAGACCTCCAAGGTCGCCCAGGCGTTCTTCGCCAGCATCATCACCCACGTCTCACGCACCACATCACCCTACAACCCGCAGTCCAAGACCATAGAGCGCCTGTTCGGGGAGTTCCAGCGCCAGGTGCTGGGCAGGGACTGGCGGTTCACCGGCGGTAACATCTCGGCCAAGGAGGCCTGGAAGGTGAATCGGGAGTTCGTCGACGCTAACAAGGAGTCCCTATACACCTACGAGGAGCTGCTGGCGGCCTACGCCGCGGCCCGGCAGGAGTGGAACGCCCTCGGCGACAGGATGGCCGCCTACCTGGCGAGCGCCAACCCCGAGTCCGAGGCTGTGTCCGACATAGACATGGTGAACCTGTTCTGGATCCGGACGGACCGTCCGTCCCGGTTCACCGCCGACGGGATCACCATCCAGCACAATAAACGAAAGTACACCTATGAAGTACTGACGGAGGATGGGATGCCGGACTATGAGTGGCGGAAGGTGAACACCGGCAAGGAGTTCATCGTGAAGTTCGACCCCATGGCCATGGATGCCGCCCTCCTTTTCGAGCAGACGCCCGCCGGCCTCCGGTACGCCGCCACCGCTTACCCTTACCTGACCGTCCATCGCAACATCCAGGAGCAGCGTGACGGCGACATGGCCCTCATCCGCCACAACGACACCCAGAACAAGCGGATGCGTGTGCTCCGCCGGATTGAGAACCACGCACTGGAGCTGGAGCACGGCGTGGCCCCGGAGCAGAACGGTCTGCAGACCCCGGTCCTGAAGGGGATCAGCGAGAGCGAGTTCGAGGCTTTCGCCGATGCCATCGTCATCGCTGCGCAGTCCGAGGCTCCGGACACGGTGGACGTGGGGCCATTTAACAAGGCGGTCAGCAATATGGACTACGATGAGGCCGCGGCATTGAGCAGATTATAGCAAATCCTTCATATCATGGTACAGAAACTCACAGACAAAGAGAAAAAGGACATCCAGCGGCAGCTGATATCCTACGCGGAGGGCTACGACAGCCAGTCGAAGGCCGCCAACTCCCTTCAGGGCGTCACGAGCCCGGGCACGTTCAACGCTATCGTGAACGGCAAGTTCGAGAACGTGAGCGACAAAATGTTCCTCAAGATCCGCGCGGCCATCGCCGCCGGGCAGACCGACGGCTGGCGCCTCTGCGAGACGGCGGCCTACAAGGACGTCGAGACGTTCCTTGACGACGCGCAGCGCTATCACAACGTGTCCTGGGTGGTGGGCCCCGCCGGCATCGGGAAGACCACGGCGGCCTATCAGTACGCCCGGGGGCACCGGAACGTGTTCGTGCTCCCTTGCTCGGAGGACATGCACAAGGCCGAGTTCGTGGAAGAGCTCGCCAAGAAGATCGGTATCCGGAACGACGGACTGACCGTCCGGGCGACCCTGAACCGCATCGTGGATGAGGTCGTGAAGATGGACCATCCGCTTCTCGTCTTTGACGAGGGGGACAAACTGACCGACTCTGTGATGTACTACTTCATTAGTCTGTACAACGCCCTCGAGGACAAATGCGGCATCGTGTTCCTGTCCACCGATTACATCGACAAGAGGATGAAGAAAGGCCTGAAGCTGAAGCGCAAGGGCTACGAGGAGCTCTACTCCCGGATCGGCCGCCGGTTCGTGCCCCTGACCAGGGTGTCCGAGTTCGAGGTGAACGCTATCTGCAGGGGGAACGGCCTCACCGACGAGAAGGCCATCGCCACCGTGATCCATGACTCCGGCGACGTCAAGGACAGCAGTGTCGAGTTTGACCTGCGCAGGGTCAAGAAGTCCACCAGGATCCGTCTCCGGATCGCCGCTGCAGCACGTATCTAAACCCCTTTCAAATCCCTCTCAAACGGCTCTTAAATGGCAAGGACACTATCGGCAAGGCAGGTACTCCAGATGAGGTTCGAGACCGTCCGTCTCGGCGGTGGGTGGAATGATTGCGTTGGTGAGGTCGAGACATCGGGCGTGTGGTTCATCTGGGGGAACTCCGGCAACGGTAAGACATCCGCGGTGGTGTCCCTGTGCAAGGAGCTGGCGGCACACGGGCGGGTGCTCTACAACTCCAGGGAGGAAGGTATGAGCCTGACGATGCAGAACACCCTCCGGAGGTACGGCATGGGAGAGCTGGGCAGCAAGTTCCAGATATCGAACCTGTCGCTGGAGGAACTGGACGCGAAGATAGCGCAGCCCAGGGGCCCCCGGTTCATCGTCCTGGACTCCTTCCAGTTCATGGGACTCACCTACAAGGATTTTCGGGCCTTCTGCGAGAAGCACCGAACGAAGTTGCTGATCTTCGTCAGCCGGACGCACGGGCGCCAGCCGGACGGAAGGGCCGCCTGCAGCGCGATGTACGATGCCTCCCTGAAGATATGGGTGGAAGGCTACAAGGCTTTCAGCAAGGGGCGTTTCATTGGTCCCACCGGGGAGATGACGATCTGGGAGGACGGCGCCCGCCGGTACTGGGAAGGAAGGGAAAACAAGTAACACGACGTATGAGAGCGAAAAAACGCAATTATTCACGGTTCTACGCCATCGCCAAGGCCAAGGGCATAGACCTGGAGCTATACAAGGACGACCTTATCTCGGAGTTCACGCACGGCCGCACCACATCCCTGAAGGAAATGAAGGAGGCCGAGTACGACGAGATGTGCGACTGCCTCCAAAACGACCGCCGTCAGAGTGAGCTCAGCGAGGCTTACCTTACCCGCCGCCGCAAGGCGCGGTCGGCAGTCTTGAACAGGATCCAGCGGCTGGGCGTCGACACCACGGATTTCTCCAAGGTGAACTCCTTCTGTCTGGACAAACGGATCGCCGGCAAGCCTTTCGGGATGCTGACCGTCGATGAGCTGGATGCCCTCATCCCTAAACTTGAATCGATGCTCAGGAAGCCAAGGCCGCAGCGGGCCAGCCAGGTTATAAAACCTTCCACAATGCCTATTTACCTGTTCTATAGACCAAACCAACTGCCGAACTGATATGGACAAGATTGTGATTGATCAGGAAATCGACCTGATGAAGGCCGTCGAGGATACCCTGATGCAGGTGCTCGGGGAGGCCATCTCCCACATTGTGACATGTGCTTTCGCCGTAACCTTCCCGAACGAGGCTTTCAGCAGGGAATGCCTGGACATCGTCACCTTGAACGACGGGGAGTCCAGGATATTCAGATACAAGGGGATAATCCTTCTGACATTGATCAGGAAGTCCCAATTCAAATTCAGATTCGAATCGCCTGTTTTCAAGGACGGGCGGTTGACCATCGAGAGAGAAGGAGGTGTGCCTATGTAAGAGTTCAAATGTGCGTATGGGGAGGCGTCAGGACATATTTCGCGTCCAACCATTCACTAAATGGGGTTGCAAGCAAATCATAGGACGCACAGGGGTTCGAGTCCCCGGCCTCCTCCAAAGTTTCACCAATTAAAAAGTATCGACATGGAGAAAATGTACACAAGACAGGATCTTATCCGGTACATCGCCAAAGAGCGTGACCGGTGTATCACCGAGGCCTTCAACGAGGGGGAGCGGGTCAGGAAGCAAATACCCAAGGCTAAAGTTGGGCTGAAAGGCGTCCTTCGCCGGGCGTCAGAGTATGTGGATAACGTGTTCCTCAAGGTCGTCAACGGCAAGATGGACGAAAAGGGTGACTATGAGGAGCAGCTGCTGGCGCTGGTGGAGAGGGACTATTTCGGGGACGTGCCCCCGGTGGCGAAGGTGGACGTGGACGGCACCGTCTTTCCCTCGGAGGAGAAGACCATCCAGGCCGTCTATGACGAGACCTACGGCGGCGCCCACTGCTACGTCATCCGGGAGTGTCTGGGGTTCGCCGACGGCCGGACTTCCTACGTGAATTCGTCCCAGGTCATCCAGTTCATCATGAAACTTGATGACGGAACTGTCATCCCTGGCCTCCAGTCGGAGCAGCTGGTGATAGCGCTCATCGACCGTCACAAGAAATTGAACGCCCGCTTCCCCTCGCCCCAGAACGAGAAGATGATCCGGGGGCTGGAGATGTTCCTTGAGGCCAGCCGCGAGAGGGTCGAGGACAGGATGAGCCGGGGCGTAATGGGGGATCTGAAAAAATGAGGAATCCTTTCTTTTGGATAATCTTTAGGATCAGGATGATCAGGGTCCGGATACTGGCGAGGAAACTCAATGAGTTTAACCAGAAGATCCAGGAATCATTTCCTCCAGGTGGGTTAGTTCCCCCGAAGTGTGGGAGACGAGAAGACCTGCCGGTCGAGGTGGTTGTTCCCTTAAAGGCTGGTATCGACATAGTAGGACTGCGTGGAATTCTAAACAAAAAAACAATACCCAATATGGACATCAAAAACATGACACCGCAGCAGAGGGCCGAGTTGAAGGCCCAGCTTGAGGCCCAGGAGCGTGCCGAGAAACAGAAACGCGAGGAGGACATCAACGCTTACAAGGATCTGGTCGCCGGATTCTGCCACCGCACCAAGGATACGATGCTCGCCCTGAGCGGGCAGATGCGCAAACACAAGGACGACGTCTTCAATGAGGTCCAGTCCATCATTGAGCTGAAGGAGGCCCTGTTCAACGCCAAGGTTGACCGGCACAGCAATTCATTCACGGCCGACGGGATCACCGTCACCCTTGGTCGACGCACCAATGACGGCTGGGATGACACCGTGGAAGTCGGCATCTCCAAGGTGAAGGAGTTCCTGGCCACCTTGGCTAAGGATGACAACTCCGCCAAACTCTACAAGGCCGTGATGCAGCTGCTCTCCAAAGACCGCAAGGGCAACCTCAAGGCGAGCGCGTTGCTCCAGCTGGAGAGGTATGCCAACGAGTGGAACGACCCGATGTTCTCGGAGGGTGTCGAAATCATCCGGAACGCCTACTCCCCGGTGGAGACCTGCGACTTCATCTCCGTCACCTACAAGGATAATGACGGCAAGGTTCACGCGATCCCGCTGTCGCTGGCGGCGATGACCAGGGAGGACTGAAGGATGGACGGAATCGCTGATGAGGTCGTGAGATCGACCGCTGAGAAAAACATCCGTTCCCTGGCCAAAGCCCTGAAGCACGAGCTGGAGGTAAACGACGCCCAGGAGAACCCCGCACGCCGGGTACACACATCTCTCCTGATCTGTATGGACGAGGACCGGTTCATCGCCCTGGACGGATCCGCCCACCGGATGGAGGAGTGTTTCATTGAACTCTTCAAGAGGCGCCCGGAGCTCCGGAGCGTGGTGCAGGAAGTCCTTAACAAGATGTTCCGGATAGAGAGCCATTAACTCAACGGGCGCGGAGCCGGATGCCGGAATCATCCTCCCGAAGCCGGTGCGCTACGGCCAGGGCCGCGCCCTATTATTATGTGTTATGGATAAGCAGACTATTGAGAAGGCCAATCGGTTGCAAAGGCAGATCGAATGGCTTGAAACCCTTATCAAAGGGGATATCGGGCTCTGCTGGGGTGGGTTTATGGTCCATTTTACCATTAATTTCGGCCCATCCCAAGGTCGGGATGTGTACCACCAAATTAGCCGTGGTCTTGATATATCCGAGCAATTTGAGGTAGAGCAGAAAATGAAGGGTGTGCTCCGGGAAGTACTTGAAAAGAAACGTTCGGAACTGGAACAACTATAAATGAGATGCAGAATGAAAAAAGACACTTTTACGCGAGAATGGATCATAGAGCAGGCGCTTGATGTCCTCAGCCGGTATGAACCCGGTGTTCTGACCATCCGCGCACTCCACTACCAACTCGTAAGCCGGGGAATGACCAACGATATCCAGCATTACAAGCGGGTCGTGGCTGCCACCGGGGTTGCGAGGTGGGACGGTAGAATTGCATTTGACGCTTTCTCCGATCGTGAGCGCAGCATGGCCTGCACAACCGCCGGGGATCCTGTTGAACTTATAGAGGAAATCGACATCGGTAAAAGGCAGGTATATGCCTGGATGAATGCATACTATCGGCATAGGTGGGAAAATCAACCCTATTATCCGGAGGTCTTCATCGAGAAGAAAGCCCTTGAAGGTGTGTTTTACAAGACCTGCTCCGCCCATGCCATTGCGTTGGCCGCTTGTAAGGGGTACCCCAGCCTTACTTTCCTACATGATGCTTCTATCCGGTTCCGTGAAGCGGAGAATCGGGGGAAACAGCCAATCATCATCTATTTCGGGGACTATGATCCGTCTGGTGAGGATATTCCCAGAGCCATCAAGGAAAACCTTGAAAGCCTGGGAGTGGGGTCCCTCATTGTCAAGCGGGTTGCTCTGAATGAGGAGCAGGTGATTGCCTGGAACCTCCCGCCGGCCCCTACCAAGGTGACTGACTCCAGATCTGTTAACTGGGACGGGCTGGGCCAGGTTGAGCTGGATGCCGTCCGCCCGGAGAAATTGATGGAGCTTCTGGATGAGGCTATCTCCGATATTTTCGATGATGATCTATATGATGAGCTGAAGGCCACCGAGGAAGAAGAGCGTGAGGAGTACCGGAGGGAACTGAGAAACTATATCGAATCGTTATCAGAGTGACATGAAGCCTGGAAAGAAGATTTTATTCAAGTATCTGCAGTCGGCAGCCGAGCCATTACAGGATATCCTCCGGAACTTCTATGATTTGCATTGCTCCGCAATCGTCACTCAAGACGGGGTGACAATAGTCCGGGATGAAATCCATGCTCCGGTATCGACCACCAGCGAAGCCGTGTCAATGGAAGACCTTGGGCCGAGACGGAAAACCACAACCACTAAACAGTTTAAGAAATGATTACAGACCCTTTACTCAAGACACAAGTTGCCGCTCTCTATAATGAGGGCTGGAACCCGGAGGATATTGCCGAAGAACTCGGCCTGGACGAAACAGATGTAATGGATTACTGCAGCGAACTGCTATGAGAAGCAAAGCACAGATTGACGCCGCTGCGGGGGCTTATTACCGCACCAACGAGGCGAAGAACCGGAACATCTCTTCCGCCGCCCTCAAGTCATTCAAGGACGGAATCAAGTGGGCTGACAAAAACCCGGAGAATCCCTGGCACCCGGTGAAGGATCTCCCCAAGGCTCCAGGTTTTGTCCTGGTATGGGCTAAGGCCGAGGACGGGCCAGAAAGCCCGCTTGTGGCCCGCTACTGCGGGGAAGGATATTTCGACCTTTTCGGGATGATATTCTGGAAGCCGCTGTACTGGATGCCGCTATTGACCCCGGAGATGAAGCCTTTCGACTACTGACCATTTTCTTGAGCCCACGAAAAGGATATTTTCAGGGACACGGCCGCTTGGCTGCGCCCCTTTTTTCGTGTCCGGTATTAATCGTGTTAATAATCACCCTCCCACATCCCTAAATGGCGTAACTTTGTGAGTAAAAGTCTTTCAGATGCCCCGGGGAAGGAATAAGGATCTCATCAAGGCGAGGAACGAGAAAATCGCCCAGCGCTGGTATTATTGGACCGAGAAGCAGCGCCTCCGGTTCGATGACGCCCTGAAGATACTGTCCCAGCAGGAGTTCTTTCTTTCGGAGGACAGGATCCTGTATATTCTCCGGGAACACATCAAGGAGCACCCGGATCCGAAGATAGCGACCCATCTCAAGATCAAGGCGCCAAGGCTGACCGCCGAGCAGCTGTCCCTATTCCCCGACCTGTAGGGTGTCGGTGATATTCAGGTTGATGGTGGTCTCGTAAACCTTGACCCTGCCGGGCATGGAATATGCCCTCGACTGGATCCTGTACATCGGGGACATCCCCCCGCCGAAACTGTAACCGTGCAGGGCGTGAACCACTTTCCGGTTCACCTCCAGCCGGCCTCGCATCTGCGAGAAGTCGTTGCCGTGCTCTCCGGAGGCGTAGTGGGAGTCCTCGTCGCAGCGAAACGCGGTCTTGACGACGACGGTGGCGGTACCGCGCTGCGCCCTCCAGTCCTTCTCGGCCTTGAAGTCCACGGTCGACGCGTCGATCAGACAGCAGGGGAAGAGCACAGGGTACTCGTACCGGTCGTCATACTGGGTCGGGTAGAGCTGTCCGGTGTCCTCGTCGATATGGTCGAGTTCCGGAACCTGGGAGCGTATCCGTTCCGCGATTTTGAGATAAAGATCTTCCATAAGCGTTATTGATTGATGATACGAAGGATTTCCTTCTCGATGTAGGAGGATATCTTGGTGTCAAGCTCCGCGCTCGGCCCCATGAACTGCCTCCTGGGTATGTTGATGGTCAGGGACTGCTTCTTCGTCAAGGCGAGAGCCTTCCATTTCTCCGCCTCCGCCGGGGACGCGCCCTGCCCGCCCGATGTCGCCCCTTTCCGGCCCTTCTGGGCGCTTTTACCGCCCCCGCCCAGCTCGTAATACTTCGCCCAGGCGAAACGCCGCATTTTGGGCGTTATTTTGGGATGGATGGTTCCGCCCTCGTTGTGGACAGGTGCGTAGATGACGTCATTGAAGATGGTTACCTCCGCCATTCCCGGGGTGTATCCGATGGCGTTGTAGAGATGGTTCCTGGAGGACATCAGCGTCCGGTACCGGGAGTCGGCTCCCGGGCCTCCGGAGGAAAGGCGTTTCGCCGGGGGCCAAGGGTGCAGGCCTCCGTTCACGAACCCACCCTGCCGGAAGTTGTCCTGGAAGTGCTGCTTGGCGATCTTGCCGGCGGCGACAGGCAGTTTGCGGGCGAAGAGGTGCTCGAAGTCCTTCCTCATCCTCTGTATGTCCTGCTGGATCTTATCCATCGTTCGAGAGGCGTTTGAATCCTTTTTGAGCGGGCGTTTATCGGAGGACGACGATGAAGTTCTTGGCCTTTTTCCGGCGGAGGGAATGCTTCACCAATGCCATAATCAGGCGCAGGATCCCGACGAACCCGGGATGGTAGTAAACCTTTGATGACTCGGCATAGCAGAGCTGAAGAATCTGCTCCTCAGGGTATATCTCCGCAATGGTTTTCTCCCCAAGTTCCTCCTCCGCGACCTGATTGTCCTTATCCAAGCACCTTTGCAGTCTGAAAGCCGCGGCGGTACGTCTCCAGGAATCAAGGACATCGTTCTCTTTTTTTGTCATTTTATGCTTGAATTAAAAATAATTGCTATATTTGCAGTACTTATATGCGGGGGGTAGGCCTGGAAACAGGAGCCTCCCGCACCCCTTTTAGAAGGGCTCGTCATAAACAATCGCATCATCCTGGATGCAAATAACCCTTTTGAAGGGGACGTATTCCCCATCATCCAGCTTCTCCAGCCCACGATACCGACCAATCGCACGGCGAATTTTCTGTTCCGAGAAACCACCATTAGGGAAGACAAGGATAGCGATTTCCGTCGCGCGTTTATCAGCGCAATGCTCAAGACTTCGAAGGATATTGTTATCAGTACCAGTCTCGGTCCCGGCTATTTCACACTGAAGCCCATCCCATGTCCCCTCTGTGAATCGTTGCCCATCTTTACCATGGTACTCGCTCTCCAGGACTACGGCATGGCCTGTTCTTCGGCCCACTTTCTGGGCGGTCTTTTCATATTTGCCGCCCACTTCGTCGAAATTGTGTTCTTTGTGGGAGGCGGACATTCCGCCTGAGGCCCTGTCATATTTGACATGGTGGTAGTCTTTGTCCTCTTTGAGGCGGCGATACAACTCTTTATTCCTTCTGGAATTGTCTTTACCGGATAGGTCATTGATGCACGCCCTGATGAAAGGGCAGTCATAGCAGTCCTTTTTACGATCGTGGAAGAGTGCGGCGAGGCGGTTCTTGACGCTGGCGTTGTAGAACCCGCAGTGCGCGCAGTCCGAGGGGAAGTAGGGATGGTCGTCCGAGAAGACCTGACCGGTCTTGGCCGGGTTGCCTCCGAGCCCCGGGGACACCGGCGCCGTGTCAGGATCCTCCAGCCCCCGGTTGTCGGTGACCGGCTCGTCCGTGGATGTCCAGCCGCACTGGCACCCCCATTCGTCACCGGGCTTGTGGGCGTCCCAGAAAGGGTCGTTGATGGGCCAGATGTGGTGGTAGAACGGCTTGTGCGCCTCCCGGGGCGTGACCGCCGTGCTTGGCAGCCACTCGATGTTAGGGAACACGTCGGCCTCGTCGATGAACTGCCGCATCTCGGCGGCGCGGTGCGCCCTCCGGATGGCGGTGTCGTACTCCGTCCGGAGCCAGGCGTTGACATGATGGTCCACGATGCCCTCGGTGTCCTGCTTGAACTGCTGGAAGGACTTGACGTTGCCGTCATCGTCCAGCAGCTGGGACGCCATGTCCCGACCCATCCTGTGGGCCTTGAACGCCGCGAAGACCTCCGTGTTGGTCCGGAGTTCCTGGAGGAAGGCGTTGTCCCCCGATGGGGCATTGTACCCGGTCTCGACACCGCCGACCAGGATGCGGCTGACCTCCCGGAAGAGGCCGGCGTCTATCTGCGTCCTGGTGTTCAGTTTCCGGCTCTGGATGTTGCGAAGGGCCGTCTCGATGACGCTGGAGTCGAAGGTGAAGGGGACGGATGTCTTGCGGTCATCCATCGCCTCGCTATAGAGGGCATCGACTACCAGTCTAAATCCGCCGCCCTGCCGCCCTGCAGGGCCCTCACGAAAAAACGGGCCATCCGGTTCCTGGCTTTCGCCTTCTTGCCGTCCTTCGGCTTCACCGGAGCCTCTTCCCCTGTTCCGTTGGGATCGTCATCGTCCGGATCATCGTCATCCGGAGTCAAGGAGGGAGCCGAGTGGGCCTTGATGAGATCCTCCTTCATCGAGTCGTATTCCTTGGGCTTGGGGATACCGAACTCCTCATAGAGGTACTCGTCATCGATGGGCAGCAGCAGGTCGTTCTTGAGCGTCTTGAGGACGTTGACCTTTTCCTGGCTGTTCTTGCTCTTGGGAGGCACGAAAAAGAACTCCCCGCCCTCGGTGTTGATGCCGAGGTGGGCGAAGATATCCGTCATCTCGTAATTGAGGATATTGAGGATGTTCAGCTTCACGAAGAAGTTGATGTCCTCCTCTCCCTCCTTCTGCACGGTGCCCAGTGCCTGGGTGCCTTTGTCCCCGGCCTCGGTGGTGAGCGTGTTGCCGGTGACGGTCTTCGAGATCTCATTGTTGCAGTAAGTGCCGAGACGCTCATAGAGGTCCCCGGCCCCGGCGACAGTGCCGGTCTCTATGAGGTTGATGTTGGTGCCGTTGGGATGCACGATCACCCCGGCTCCGCCCATGTCGGCGATGTCGTTCAGGAGTTTCTGCCGGGCCTCCTCGTCCCAGGCGTCATAGGTACCCTCCCTGATCGGCCGGCCGAAGATCTCGGCGAAGTCCGCCCAGTCCCCGACGTTGTTCCGCTTGAGGATCACCCAGAAAGCCGCGACCGCCAGGTTCCCGATCATCCGGGGATCACCGATATAAAGGAGGTCGCTGAACTCGTCCCAGCTGATGCCGGTGATGTCGGTCTGGTTCCTCAGGATGGTCCGCTTGATCGCGTCGACGTGCTTCCGCGGTATGAGGTCATAGTTGATCCAACCCTTCTCGTCGCGGTAGAACTGGAAGAGGGAGCCGCCGACGCCCTCCCAGTCATGGTCAATGAGGTCGCCGAGGAATTTGGTGAACCAGGGGGACTTGATGTGCTCGGACATCGACTCGTCCACCTTGCCGTCCCTCATGAACTGGATAGGGGTGGAGAGGACCGCGGCCTTCTGCTTCCGGAGGACGGAGAAAAGGTGGCTGTCCAGCTTCACGTCCGCGTACAGGTCGCAGAGCCTCGCCCGCATCGGGTAGTCGATGACCTCCGCCTTGCGGATGGCTTCCATATAGACGCCCACATCCAGACCGCCGCGCCGCGGCGCCGTCAGGATGATGGTCTGCTTCTGGGTCATGCCGACGTGCCCGCCGACGGTGATCCGGTTTTTTTTCTTGCTTCTTGCCATATCAGAATGTGTTAACTCTCTTCTTGTTGCTCCGCATCTGGAACTCGGACGCGGCCGCCGCGTCATCCGCGTCGACCCTGTCCAGGCCGTCGATGGTGATCTCGCCCTTCTGCACCCCCTTGAGCCATTCCACGGCCCGCTCGTAGCGGTCGATGCGGGTCTGTGTCATCAGGCCCTCGCGGATGGAGCAGAGGTGATAGACGGCGATGTCCTTGGCGAACATCAGGAGCAGGTCATGCCTTTGGCCCCCTTCCGCCGAGAACGCTTTCTCGCAGTCGTACCTGGCGGCCAGGTACCCCTTCATTTCGGAGATCGCCTGGTTCTCGACAATCTCCAGGATATTTGGATCCTCCCTGACCGCGCTGTCGAGGAGCTCGACCCGGATGGAGGATGTGTAATCCGACTTGGTGATGAAATTCGTTGCTGCCATAGTTATTGTCTGTTTTTGCTCTTGCGGGCTATACTCTTGATTGAAACATAGGATGAAGGCTGGAGTTCCTGGATCTTCTGGTCGATGATCCAGTTGCCGCCCTCGAGACAGTCCATGCCGTCAGCGTGGAAGTTAAGGGCCATCGTGAAGTACTTGAACTCGTCCTCCAGCAACTTCATGTTCGGATCCTCCCTCTCGGCGGCGTTCAGTACGAGCAGCCCTTCCCGGTTCAACGGTTCCAGGTGCGCCTCGATGCGGGTGGCCTTGTCACCCTTGTCACGGGTATCCGGGTTCACTGACAGTTCGATGCCTGTCCGTCTGCGCTCCTTGGCGATTGCCGGGCGGAACACCTGCTGGAAGACAGGGTTCTGCAGGGAGTTGTTTTCCTGGTATATGAATACGGGCTTGCCGGTCTTGAGCCGGGCAAGCTGCAGGAGGGCGAAGTAATGCCCGACGAACTCGGCGGTGGTCATCTTGCCCAGGAACCCCTTGATGACGTACAGGGTGGAGTCCAGCTTCCCGAGCAGGAACATCGCCTTCTGGGAGCCTTTCTTGTTCCGGGAGGGCCCTTTCGACTCGCTGGTGGTGGGGTCGGCATAGATGACCAGGAACGGGAACCGGGCCAGGGGCGGCACCTTGCCCCACTTGGTCGACGGGAAGATCTTGCCTTCGGTGAGCGGGTTATTGAAATACTCTCCCTCCCTGGCCTTGGTGCTGATCTTGGAGAGAACCTTGTCGATCATCTCCTCCGTGTTCTTCTCGGGCCAGGTGCTCCGGCCGTTCTCGTCCCGGATGTTCACGATGTCCCAGTGGTCGGCTTTCTTGCCGGCGCGTGTGATGCAGCAGTCCTCGGCGATGATGTTCCCGCACCAGACGATGAGGGTGGGGACGGAGATGGACCGGGTCGGGTAGACGGCCTTCTCCCACCAGTCCCAGTTTTTGTCCAGGACATCGATGTTCCTGCAGGCCTCGTCCGTGTCGAAGTCGTCCTGGTACAGCACGTCCGGGCGGACGGACTCGTTGCGGAGCCCTCGGGGGGCGTTGCCAGCGCCGATGCCCAGGAACATAGCCCCGCCCTTGGTCTTGAAGCATTTCTCCTCCCAGTCACCCAGGGACTTCTGCTCGCCGTAATACTGGATGATGCGGCGGTTGGCCTCGAAGTTGGCCCTGTAAGGGGCGAGGAGCCGCTTGGCGGCGTCCTCGGTGGCGGAACTCAGGAGGATCATCTTCCTTTTCCCGGTCAGTACCAGGAACATCAGGATCATCATCACGACGGTACTCTTGGCCAGTTCCCTGGACCAGGACAGAACCTCGTACCACTCGTCATTGTTGATGAGCCGGTTGATGGCCTTGATGTGGAACCTGGCGAAGGGCGCCTTGGCGTAGCCGGGGAAAAAGAACCTCATCCATTCCACCGGCCGGGCCTCCAGTTGCAGGCGGTGTTTCTCTATCTCCGCCGGGGACATGGACTCGTCGATCGGCGTATCCTCGTACACCGACCGCTTGATCTCCTCCCACAGCTTTAGGGCGTCTCTCTCGACTTGCTTCATAGGCTACAGGAGGGATTTGATGAATTTGTCGAACGCCCCGACGAAGGTCTTCGTCAGTTCCGGATCCACCGGACGGAGCCACTGGATGAAGCGGTTGCCGACGGACACGACGTCATGGATGCCGATGTCGTTCTCGAGTTTGTTGATGGCGTCCGTCAGCTTGCAGATGATGTCCGCCTCCCTTGCGGTCGCGTACCTGGGGCCGTCCTCCGGATCCCGCTCTCGGATGGTGCTGTTGATCTCTGAGAGTTGCCGCTGCAGGTTCTTGATATGCTCCTCGCGGGTCATCGTCATCGACACCTTGAGCTCGTCCCATTTACCAGCCTTGATCCAGCGTATGACGGTCTGCCGGGTCACGCCGACGATATCGGCGATCTCCTGCTGGGTGCGGTTCTCATAGAGGTACATCGACTTCGCCCACTGCAGGCGGGTGTTGTCTGTATTGGATTTCTTGCCGGCCATAACCTTGTTTTTTGATTCACCCGCAAAATTGACCGATTAAAGAAAGGGGAGCAAATTCAGGTTTTATGATACCCTGTGAAAACGACATGATAACGCTCCCGGGAGGTATGATAAATCCTTGATTTTCAGAGGTCGAAATAACCCCTCAATTTTGCGGAAAACAGACGCGAAATGAAAAATATCTTCAACATCATAGCGAATCCGGACAAGCGGAGCTGCACCATCCTCCTGTACGGTGAGATCGGTGATTACGCCGAGGTCCGGGCGGAGGACATCCTTACCCAGATCATGGAGGCGGAGGCCAAGTACGAGCGCATCGACATCCGCATCAACTCCATCGGCGGCCAGGTATCTACCGGCATCGCCATCTTCAACGCCCTCAAGGCCTCGAGGGCTGACATCACCATCTACATCGACTGCCTGGCGGCCAGCACGGCGTCGTTCATCGCCTCGTGCGGCCGGACGGTCAAGATGAGCCGCTACGCCCGCCTGATGATCCACAAGCCTACCGGCGGTGTCTGGGGCAACGCCGACGAGATCAAGAACTACATGGAGCAGCTGACGCAGATCGAGAACACCATCTGCGACATCTACGCGCAGCGCACCAAGCTCTCCGTCGAGGAGATCCGCTCCACCTATATGGACGGCAAGGACCACTGGCTGTCAGCCGAGGAGGCCGTCCGGCTGGGCTTCGCCGACGAGGTATATGACGACCTGCCGGTCACGTTCGAGGACTCCCTTCCCCTGGAGCAGAGGTGCGAGCGGTTCACCAGCCTCTACAGCGAGACATTCAATCACCAACATAAAAACAAGATCAGTATGGTAGAAAAAATCAAGAAACTGCAGCCGTTCAGCGATTGCGCTGACGAGGCTGCCATCATGGCCCGCCTTAACGAGATCCTCGCCAAGGCCGAGGCGCACGACACCCTCAAGACCGAGATCGAGACCCTCAAGGCCAAGGTCGTGGACTACGAGAAGAAAGAGAAGGCTGCCGCCGACGCCGCCATCGCGGCCGAGGTCGACGCCGCCGTCAAGGACGGACGCATCGACGAGACCCTCCGGGAGAAGTATGTGAAGATGCTTCACTCCGACCAGGCCGAGAGCGCCCGCGAGATCCTCAATTCCCTGAAGCCGAAGCGCCGCGCCGCCCAGGTCATCGACACCTCTGTGGATGAGCCGAAGACCGCCCAGGACATCGTCGCCGAAAAGACCGCCGAGGTTCAGGCCAAACTCAAGCAGAACTAACTCCAAAACTCAAGCATTATGCCTAATCCTACTATCAACACCCGCTATGCCGGCGAGGTCTACGAGAAGATCCTTGCCAAGGCAGCTACCGGCAATGAGCTCTTCGAGAGAGGGCTTATCCATGTCGAGACCGGTGTCCAGGATAAACTGGCCATCCCGCGTCTCCAGCTTTCCAAGATCCTCCAGAAGCGCAAGGAGATGCCCACCTCCGCCGACGCCAAGGGAGACATCACCATCGACGAGCGCGTCCTTGAGCCGCACGACGCCATGGTGTACATCGAGTTCAACCCCCGCCTCTTCGAACACATCTGGCGCAAGTGGCAGCCGACCGGCAACCTTGTGTTCGAGGAACTGCCCGCCAATATCCAGGCGCAGCTGCTTGAGGCCATCGTGTCCCAGCTGGGCGAGGAGCTCGGCGTAGAGTTCATCCAGGGCGAGTACGGCGAGAACGAAGGCCAGTACTTCGACGGCATCCTTACCCGCATCTCCAAGGCGGCCAAGGAGGGCAAGGCGGTGACCGCCGTCTGCTCCGACTCCAGCCAGATCAAGCGCCTGCGCGCCGTATGGAAGGCCACCAAGGCCAACATCCGCGACAAGGCCGACTTCGTGTTCCTGATGTCCAAGGCCGACTGGGACGCTTACGACGATGAGCTGGCCGACCTCCATCACAAGGGAGCCGACCCGACCGAACAGAACGTCAAGCGCTTCAAGGGCCACCGTGTGGAGCCTCTGGAGGGAATGCCAGACGATGTCATCATCGGAACCCTCGCATCGCTGGATGCCAACAAGACCAACCTGTTCGCCGCAGTGAACCTGGTGAACGACTTCAACGCCATCCTCATCGACAAGGTGACCAATGCCGGAGAGAAGTACTTCTGCAAGATGCTCCTCAAGGCTGACACCCAGATCGCGTGGGATGAGCTCTGCACCATCCTTGACAACAGGGATGCGTCCGGTGACGATTCTGACTCCGGCTCCAGCACCCCGACCATCAGCGGTGACACCGCCCTGAGCGTCGACGCCACCGCCAAGTCGAATGTGCGCACCTACGCCACCTCCAACGGCGCAGCCGTGACAGCCGAGGTCATCACCGAAGGTGCGGATTGGCTCACGGTTTCCGTTTCCGGCAATAAGGTGACCTTCACCAGAACCGCCTACGCCGCCAACGCTGAGGGCAGCGATCCCCGCGTCGCCAAGGTCAAGATCGGCATCGCCGGCACCGACGCGGAGCTGGAGGTTACCGTCAGCCAGGCCAAGGCCACTGAATAAGCGTCAGGCAGCTTTTAACCGACCTTCGTTATGGATTACGAGATATTGAAGGATTTGCTCATGTTTCTGCTCCCTGGTGGCGCAATCGGGTCCGTCGTGACCTGGTTCGCCACCCGGAAGGAGCGGAAGGTTGACGTCCTTGCCAAGCTCCAGGAGTCCATAGACCTCCTCACCCGCAAGTACACGGAGGTGCTGGACGAGAATGTCCAGCTGAAGGCCGACAATGCGCAGCTGCTGGCGAACCAGGAGATAATGAACACCAAGATCGATTATCTCACCAACCAAGTAAGGATTCTCACACAACAGTTAAACAATCAAGGAAATGAAAAATCTCATCAAGGGAAAAACCCTTCTCATCCTGGCAGCCGTCGCGTTCCTGTCCGTAGCGTGCGGCCCGTCAAGCAAGCTGACGGCGTACCAGCAGACCCGGACGGACAGCCAGTCGCTGGTCCAGGCGCAAGCCGTTCAGGCCGAAAAGGCCGCGTTCGACAGCCTTCTGTACAGTTACCAGAACCTCCAGCTGGAGATGACGGAGCTGAAGGCGACGTTCGAGCAGTCGATCCCGGCAGCGCAGGCACAGGTGACGATCCCGATGCAGAGCCTCACTGACCTCCCCGAGGGAGCGAAGTTTGGGGAGTCGAGCGGCCGGGCGACTGTGGAAGCCGTCCGCTTTGGGGACAATATCATCCTGACCGGCCGATGTGATAGCGTGGCACGACAATGCGCGGTCCTGGAGAGGAAGACTACACGACAACAGAACACTATCGACTCGTTGAGCAAGGCACTCCAGTATAAAGATTCGGAGCTCTCTCAATTGGCCGTCAAACTGAATTCAAATAGCGTTCAAACGGCATCGGCTGTTGAAGAGACCAGAAAGCCGCCACGAAAGATCGGCGGGTGGTTCGTGGCTGGTACCGCACTGGGCCTCGCCGGTGGAGCCGGGGCGAACCTCCTTTGGAAACGCTTCAACGTGGGCTCCATGGTAAAACGAATATTCACCTAAAAAACAAGCCACTATGTACAAGCACGGAAGCAAATTGATCCTCTTCATGGGAACCAAGGCCCTCGGGCACTGCTCATCCTTGGAGATCCAGGATCAGGCCGAGACAAAGTCCCGCGCCATCAAGTCCCTTCCGGACTACAGCGAGGAGGAAACGGATTCCGACCTGCAGCCCGCCGCTGGCGAAGATAAGGCCAAGGATGGGCTCTGGGATGAGAAGTCCGTGTCGAAGCGGAACGTTACCATCAATGCCGAAGGGTTCGTCTGCGACGAGGAGTCCGGGGTCGGCTACGACGACCTCCTGGAAATGATGGACAATGCGGTACCCGTCAAGGCAAAGTATGCCTATGACGGCGAGGAAAACAAGAAGTACCGCGTCGGCAAGTTCATCATCACAAACCTCCAGCGCAGTACTCCTGCGGATGACGATGAGACGTACTCCCTCACCTTGGAGAACACCGGGAGGGTGCGGACCAAGACTGTCGCCTAACCCGGAAACACATTGATTCGGTCCCGGGCTCTCCGGGACCGTTTTTAACAACTAAAGCAAAAGACAATGAGCAAGTCAAAGAAACAACTCGAGATCGAGATCAACGGAAAGAAATACCCCTATAAGGAAACTATGGGTGCCATGATGGATTTCAAGCAGGAAACAGGACTTGATTCCCCAGTGGACACCGAAACCACCCTCAAATACATGTACCACGTGGTCAAGGCCATGTGCCGCCGGTCAGGCCAGGAATGTGACCTCACCTACCAGCAGTTTCTCGACGGCCTTGACGGGGACGAATTCCTGCGCATCGTCAACGAGAACAGGCAGGATCCTGCGGAGGGTGACGAAAAAAACGCGTAGAGCCTGTCCCGATAGAGAGGATCCTTGGCATAGCTGTCGGCAGGATGGGGATGTCCATCGATGATTTCCGTCGGCTTACCCCAGGGGAATTTGACGCCATTTACGGCGAATGGCGAGCCGGGCAGGACTCAATCATACATGGCGAATGGGAGCGTTGCAGATGGATCTGCTACTTCATCCTGAAGCCTTATGCGAAAAAAACGCTCAAGCCGACGGACATTTTCTCGTTTAACTGGGACAACCATGGCAGGAAGATGACCAAGGAGGAGCGTGAAGCCGAAAAGAAAGAATTCGAACGACTGAAAGAACTCTGGAAAGATGAAGAAAGCGGAATATGAGATAAGTTTTGTCGGAAAGGAGTCGGTTAGTGCCGTCGCCTCAAAAATCGTATCCGCCGTCACCGAGGGGCAGCGGAGCGCCTCCGCCGCCATCCAGAGGGTCAGCAGTGATTTGAAGTCTCAGGGGGCCGCGGCCGCAGCGGTGGCGTCTAAAAGCAAGGCGGCCCTTGAGACAGTCGCCTCCGGTGCCAATGGCGCGGCCACCAGCGTCAAGGCCATGTCATCAAGCTATACGAAGACCTATGAGGAGGTCAAACAAGCCCTGTCTTCCGGGGCGGCCTCCGTGGAAGAGTTCAGCCAGAACATCGAGACCCAGAAGAAAGTCGTGGCAGACCTCTCCGAACGGTACCGCCAGCTGAAATCCGACAGGGATGCTTCCGGGGAGTCTTCCCGGCTCCTTCAGGAACTGAATGATGAGAAAGGCGCACTTGCCGGTATGCGGGATGCCGTCAACCAATACAAGCAGTCTGATGTAAGCCTCCGTACGCAGATCGCGGCTGTCCGTAACGAGATGGGGAGGCTCCGTCTGGAGGGGAAAGAGAACACGAAGGAATACGAGACACTCCGTCAGGAGATGGAGCGCCTTGGCACGGCCTACCGGGAGCTCCAGACAGAGCAGCAGGCCCTATCCACCGGGGCAACCCAGATAGGCGGGATCATCAACGGTGTGCAGGGCCTTATGGGGGCCTATTCCGCCGGATCCGGCATCGTGTCCCTGTTTGTCAGCGACAACGAGAAACTGATGCAGGTGCAGACAAAGATGCAGTCCGTCATGGCCGTGATGATGGGTGTGCAGCAGGTATCCAACACCCTCCACGCCACAAGCGCATTCAGGATCGTCACCTGCAGGAAGGTGACGGAGCTTTGGACCGCGGCGCAGACCAGGCTGACTGTCGCCTACGGAATGTCCACGGCGGCGGCCAAGGCTTTCATGGCGGCGACCACCATGGGGATATCCCTCATCGTTACAGGCGCCATCACTGCCATCTCCAAACTGATTGACAAACACCGGGAAAACAAGAAAGCGCAAGAGGAGGCCAGAAAGGCCGAGGAGGAGGCGCAGAAATCCATCCGCACCACGGTAGCCAATAACATTGCCTCGCAGCTGGTCACGTACAGGAAGCTGCAGCAGCAGTGGAAGGGCCTCGGGGAGGATCTCCAGAAGCAGCAGAGATTCATTAAGGATAATGCCGGCGAGTTCAAGACCCTCGGTGTCAGGATCACGTCAGTCAAGGACGCGGAGAATGTTCTTATCACCAACGAGGGCGCCTTTGTGGAATCCCTCAAACGCCGCGCCATGGCCGCGGCGGCGATGGAACTTGCCTCAAAGAAATACCAGTCCGCCATCGAGAAGATGCTTGAGGCTGAGGAAGCCAAGAAGGTCACCAAAGATGACAGGAAGAAAGCCACCAAATATGCCTATGATGTTTACAACGGAGAGGTGGGATCCGCCAAGGGGGTTCTTGGCCGGGGACAGGTGGCCGGACAGAGAGACAAGATAATAAACGATGCTTTCCAGAGTAACGTCTACACTTACGGGCAGCAGCGTGCGAAGGAATACAATGATGCAGCGGAAGCCGAGATCAAGGAAGGGGACCGCTATTTCAGCATCGTGGAGAAATATAACGCCAAGGCCGATGAGGCCCTGAAGGCGCAAGGTATAACCCCATCGGGGGCCGGTGGCGGGGCTGGTTCCAAGGCAGGCAGCATTGATGCCATCGAAAAGAAGATCCAAGCCTTGACAACCCTGATGAAGTCGGCGAGTGCTTCTGAACGGGCGGAACTCCAGAAGGATATCAATGCCTGGCAGAAGAAGCTGGATGCCGTCAACCTTGAACTGGAGGCCCTCAGCGTCCCGTCAGACCCCCAGACCATCCAGGAACTGGAGACGGCCATTGGCTATTACGGCAAACTGCTCAAGGTCGCCGGGGCCGATGAGAGAAGCGAAATCCAGCAGACCATCAACGCTTACACAAAGAAGAAAACGGCCATTGAAGACAATTTGAAAGCCCTCTCTGTCCCTGCCAACCCAAAGACTCTGGAAGAATTCTCCATGGTCATATCAGCCTTGGATGGCCAGCTTAACCGTGCCGGGGAGAAAGAGCGGGCCACGATACAGGCGACAATCAACGCTTACAAGCGGGAAGAGGAAGAGATGCGAGCCCGTATCGCACTTGCGAGCACTCCCGCCGTCCTTTCAAGCCTCTCGGACTATGAGCAGGCAATATCAGCCTGCGAGGCTGTCCTGCAGTTCGCTAATGAGGAGGAAAGGGAAGGCATCCAAAGGACAATCAACGAATATCGGCGCAAGAAAGAGGCTATCGAAGACTCCCTGAATGCGCTTGACATACCCTCAAACCCTGTGAGCCTTGAGGATATCGGCCGGCTTGTATCTGCCCTTGAAACAAAACTCCAGAAGGCAGGTGAGACAGAGCGCACGGAGATCCAGAAGGAAATCAATCTCTGGGATGCGAAGCGTGAAGCCATCGAGGAGTCCCTGCAACTCGCTGGGTTGGATGAACTCTCCGCCATGGTCCAGAACGGGCTTGGGGTCGGAGGTGAGCTGGAGCTGCAGCTTCGCGCCAGGATTACCGGGGCCGAGGTGGCCAAGGCGAAGATCCAGGAACTGCAGAGAATGGCGGCAGTCGCCCAGACTGATGAGGAGAAGGCATCCATCAAGTCTGCCATCAAGCAGTGGCAGCAGTATGCCGTCCAGTTCGGGAACACGCAGACCGCCGGGGAAAAAGCCACAGGGATGCTCGAGAACATGTCAGCCATCGCCAATAGCATGTCTGGCATCGTGGGTGAGAATGCCTCGGGATGGCTTTCCTGGGGGGCAAACGTACTTTCGGCCGTAGCCGCAGCCATGCCTGCCATTGCTTCTGTCATCGGCGGGAACATCGCCCAGGCCTTCGCCGGGGCCACGGCCCAGTCCCAGACGGTGCCGTTCCCGTACAACCTTGTCGCTTTGGCCGCAAGCCTTACGGCGGTCACGGCAGCGGTGGCATCCATCCCCGCCTATGCTGAGGGCGGTATCGCCTATGGCAAGACGGTCGGCATGTTCGGCGAGTACTCCGGAGTCCAGCACAACCCGGAGGTGGTCGCCCCGCTTGACCGCTTGAAATCCCTTCTGGGAGGTTCTGACGGTGGCGGACAGGTAAGCTTCCGTATTGAAGGACGGACGCTCGTGGGAATACTTGAGAAAGAGAATCAGAGATCAAGACGCACAAGATAATGGCACTCGGAGTACGATACAGGGGCGCTTTTCCATCGAAAAGCGGGGACATCTGGAGGGTGGATATCCTCCAGGAGGGCTACGGAGGCACGCAGCCTGGGGCCCTCCATTTCCCTTCCGATTGCCCGGTAGAGATTGAATGGAGCGAGACGGACAAACTGGATCCCGTGCAGGGCTCCTGCGCCACCATCAAGATCATCAGCGATTCAGACCGCAAGTACATCGACCTCTATACCGTGGAGGTTGGAGCGGTCCGGGCCGATATTTACCGAAACGGGATCCTCTACTGGAGCGGTACCCTGGACACTGAGCTTTACGAGGAGCCGTATTCGACCACCTACGGGTACGATGTCACCCTGACATTCTCTGACTTCGCATGCCTTGACCGTCTTGATTGGACAGAGTCCGGGCTTGTGAGCATCCACGCTATGGTAGCGAGGTGCCTGGAACGTTGCGGCATCAATTACGGCGGTATCCAGAAGTTCATAAGCACATCTGCTTACTCCTATGACGGCGCAGCTGCCTTATCCCTTGAGGAACTGTATGTCAACCAGGAGAATTTCACCGATGAGGACGGGGTTCCGATGACCGCCCGGGAGGTGCTGGAGGAAATCCTGAAGCCTTTCGCATTGCGTATTGTCCAGAAAGCCGGTCTGGTTTACATCTACGACTTGAATGCCCTTTCCGTTATTCCCCCTTCCGCCCTGGAATGGGGAAACAGCGACGATGCCGTCCTCGCCGCCGACAAGGTGTACAACAATGTCAAGGTCACCTTCTCCCCGTATGGGGATGCCGAGATGATGAAAGGCACAGTGGAGGAGGATCCTACCCAGACTGACGAAAACGGTACCCTCATTTATCAGAATTACCATAAGAACGATTACGGGACACTTGACTCCCTTCCTGGATTCCGGCTCCATTATGACCTGACGCATGAAAGCAATATGGAGGTGAGCAATGGTGCCAGGTTCTTCCAGATCAACTCCATATACAGCGGGCAGGATGATACCGGCGTGATTGCCTCCTTCAAATTCGGGCACTCGGCCGTGGCGGAGGAGGATGGTGCCAGCTCCAAGGTGACGCACCGGCTGATTACCCCGGCTGATTGCGGGACCATTCCGAATGGCAATGTGAACACCTGCACCATCATCAAATGTCCAAAAGCATATCTTGGATATGTGTCTTATCTCAGGGGTTCATACAAGCTAAGGGTCAATCTGAACCTGCTTTTTGATGTCCGTTATAATCCGTTTGAGTCAGAGGGGGACTACAACGACAACGCCAGTTGGAGGAGCGGACTGTTCAACTGGAGCAAGCACGACGGCCCTTTCCAGAATATGCAGGACTGGTGCAACTTCGGGTATATTCCAATCAAGCTCACGCTGGAGGATGCGAACGGCAATGCTCTCTACCATTACCGGAACAGGAGCATTATGGAGAGCAGCCGGTGCGAGCAGACGGGTAACATATGGGTGGCCGGTGCGGCCTCCTGGGGGGAAGCTTTCTTGTGCTATTATGATTTCGATGACCGTAAGAGCAAAACAGGCTTCGGAGGGTGGAAGAGCAACAAGCAGAGCATCGGTTATTATCGGGATGACCTCCCGGAGAAATGGAAGTCCATTGATGATGGCGAATACTTGCCGCTGCCCCCGTGCGGGGGCTACCTGGTACTGGAAATCGGCAAGGGTGTCCACCAGTTTGACTATAAGCGCGAAATCAAGAATATCTACAAGTTCTGCAGGTGGATCGCCTACAAGGAGCCAACAATCACCCTCTGCAAGAAAAACTACAAGGAGGCTGAGACCGAGGATATCGAGGATATGGCATGGCTCAACCGTGCCGCCAAGGAGGAGCTGGAGATAGAGACCGTAATAGGAACCGTCACGCAGAACCACGGGGTCCCCAATGCGAAGGGACAGATCTTCAAGGCTTCCGGGGAAGCATACTCGAAGTTCACCAGGGCCGGGGTCGAAGACCGTCTTGAGCGCCTTTTGATCGGCACTGTTTACAGCCAATACGCGACCCGCCATGACACCCTGTCCGGGACCGCGAAACTGCTGCCCGGGTTCGGGATCTATACGGAGCGGGCCACTGAAGGAAAGTTCATGCTCCTGTCCGAGGTCCAGGACTGCAAGGAGGATGAATCCGTCATCAAGATGGCTGAATTCTCCGAGGATAACTATGAAGGAATAGAATACGAGGGATGAAGCGATATAATGTCATAACAACAGGGAAGGCCGCTATACCACGCAGCAAGAGACTTCGGGACACTGGTGGATACCAGAGCCCCGGGGGTGCTTCCGTTGTGACTGGCGGCGATTCTTCGTCATCATCCGCCCCGACCGGGGACGGGCATACCCATGCCAACAAGGGCGCCCTGGATGCGATAAGCATTGACAACGATTTCTACCTCTGGCTGACGCAGAAGATTGAGGGCGAGGATGACTCTACCACCGAGAAGGTCAAGGCAGGGTATGCCGACGACGCGGGATCCTGGGAAGGGCACAAGTTCGCCGATTATATGGACCAGCCTGTCCGGACATCCGACATCGTGCAGTTTGCCAAGGTAATCGCCGGACTCTTCAGAACCCCGGACTTTGTGTCCGGCATAGAGACCGGGTCCGGTGCAGCCATTGATGAGCGAGGCAACGGTGAGATGAATGGCCTCACCCTCCGCTCCTTCCTGAAAGTCCCTGTGCTCATCTATAACAAGATCCGCGTGACCGGCGGCGAGATGTGGAACACGGAAGGCGCCACCATTGCGGAGGTGATTCCCGATCCCGACAGTGACACGGCCTTCACGCTGCTTCTGGATATCGAGGACGGAGACCATGTGGAGTTGGCGGTGGATGACATCTGCAAGGGACATTACAACAGCAACGGGGGATTCATTACTTCCTATTTCCGTGTCGTGGCCGTGGATGATGCGGCAAAGACTGTCAGGGTCGTTCTGGGGGCTGACAACGAGGTGCCGGGCGGGGTGAATGCGGCTCCGGTGCCGTATATGAACATCGCCCGCTACGGCAACTTTACCGACACGGAGCGCCAACAGAGTCAGTATTTCAGCTCCTCTGAGCAGCGAATTGCGATGCTCTACGGGGTTGACCAGTATATCATCCAGCCCAGGCATTACAAGACGGTCTGGGGGAATGTCCCTGAATCGCTGATTCCTTCGAACATCCCCATACGTGGAAAGGCATCGATGTATCTGGACACCGTATTGACCAGGAATGTCATCGAGCTCGACCCGTCAGGGAACGCAATCAAGACCATCCGCGACCGGGGGATCTGGAGCGCCGCTGATGCGGTGGCCGACCCGTACCTGTGCAACGAGTCATATCAGGATGAGGTCTATCACAATTCCTGCAAGTACCGCTGCATCGTGGAAGGGACCACCCAGGAACCCAGATATGATTCAACCGACTGGTTGCTGGTGGCTGGCGACACGACCCTCCGCCTTGACATCGAGAGCAGCGAGGGGGACACTTTCCTTTACGGAGGGCTGGACACGACACTCCGCGCCGTAGTCTGGCGCGGGGTGAACGAAATAACCGCCGACATACTGGATTCGGACTTCACCTGGGCCCGTGATACAGGGGATGTCGTGGAAGACTCCACCTGGAATACCAACCACGCCGGGTCCGGCAGGACCATACACCTTACGAACGAGGATCTGCCGACGGCCTACAGAAGTGGTAAATTCATCTGCAGAGCATATGTCCGCGACGGGGCGGAAACGCTCAGCGCGACAATAGCGTTTTAGAACCATTTGAAAAGCATTTGAAAGCGATATGAAAAAGATCAAGAGACTGAATGTCATCTATACACCACTGAACGTGTCGGTGTCCTTGGTGCAGGACGGGGGCGGCCTGACGCAGACCCATTGCGCGGAGACTGGAGAGTACATCCCTGACCGTTCGCTGACCCCACTCGTCATCACCCCGGTCGTGAGGGTACAGGATCCTGACGGGATCATTGATGACGGAGCCGCCACACTTACCGGCGTTGCCTGGTATGCCCTCCCTGAGGACATAGCCAAGGCCGTGCCCGCCGGAACCTACATCGGGACGGAGCTGTCTCAGTACCTGGTCACAGATGCGACTGACGGCTTTCTCGTGGATAGGGATGGATCCATTAGGGTCGAAAAAAATATCCCGTACCTTTCCCCGGTCGTGTTGGTGTTCACTGGCAACATCCCGGACGTCAGGAGCGGCAAGCTGGTGAAGGTGCAGGACTCGGTCTTGCTCAGCACCTCATCAATTGCGGTGCCGGCCAGTCTGACGCTGGACAAACCCGCCTCCTGGTCATTCAACCCGATTGAGGACTCCGGGCTGCGATCCATCAAGGCCAGCCTGATGCTGGGTGGCCTTGCCCCCGACCCCTCTAAAGTAAAGACGAGGTTTTGGTGGTACCGCGCTTCCGGGAATACGGAGGTTCTCATCGACGAGGATGAGGATTATTTCTATGAGTCCGGCCAGGGAACGGATACGCTTGTTATCGACCCTGAGTATCTGGAGTCGGAGCGGATTATCTGCAAGGCCGTCTATGTGATTGGAAGCGGGAGCCTCCCCGCAACTCCCGGCCAGGACTGCCTTTCTGCGGAGACAGCAGTGTCGAGACGTTATCCCGCCTATGACTTTGAGAACTATGTCCACGGCGGCGTAGAGGTGGCCCCGAATGCCGGACACGTCAAGAATGAGTGTGTGGTGACCATCGGCCAGCAGGTGCTCGAGAATCCCTCGAGGTATTTCACCGTGGTATGGTCCATCAAGGACCCCGTGTATGGGGCCGAATGGCGGATCCTCGGATACGGGGACTCCATCATGATCCCTGCTGGGGAGATAGAATGGGGCGCGGACATAGGACTGGAACTGGAAGAGTTTGATCCTTTTGGGGCGATGTCCGACAACGGAACAGATGTCCTGACGGACGATGACAATAATATCCTAACATTTTGAGCCATGATATACAGATATGCTAAAGTGCCTTTCCAGGCAGCTGCCGATCTTGGACTCTCGAAGTCCAGGAAACGCACTGTCTCCGGCGAAGTGATAATCAACGAGAGTGACCTTCTGACCTACGGGAGGGGCTCCGACTTCAAGAAAAAAGTCAAGCAGCTGGGCGGGACGGTCCTGACGGCGTTTGAGGCAAAGAGAGAATTGGAAAAAACAGAATAAATTATGAGCAGTGTAAGCGGACTGACTACAATCAAGTATGTCAAACAGGGGGACACCCTTTCTTGCGGGTTGAGAAGCACCTTCCCGCTCAAACAGTTTATCACCAACGGTACCAATGTCGTGACGCCTTCCTTCGCCACGAACATGCCGTGCATCTACCCGGTCATCAGGAGCAGCCTGACGGCCACGAGGATTGCGCCTCTGGCCTCTGGCGTTTCCTGGAGCTACAACGGTACTGTCATCGCCTTCGACGCCAACGGCCTCTCTTCGGCCATGGGAGCCCTGGCCGCCGGAACGTTCAAGTCGGAATGGAAGACCATTGACGGGTTTACCGTCCCGACGTTGACGATACTGAAAGACGTGGCGTCATCGGCGAATATTGATGCGGATACCATTCTTTTCCAGGCGACGGTCAATACCGGCTTCCAGACACAAGTGTCAGCCTCCATCGAGGTTGGGGTGGAGCAGACGGACGGCGAAGCATTCCTGGCATACATAACTGTGAATAACGGCGGGGTCATTGATGACAATGTGGCCACCCTCACGGCCAAGGCGCATTTGCTCATCGGCGGCAGCGAGCAGGCTTCCAATGTGACTTACGAGTGGTTCAAGATGAGGGTGCAGAACGGCACCGACGGATGGGTGACAACCGGGAAGAAGACCCAGTCCATTACCCTCGCAGCATCGGACATCAACAGCACGGAGCTCTATAAGTGCGAGGTCAAGTATGGTGACAAAACAGCGGAGGCCGTGCTTGAGGTCGCCGATGAGACGGATATACTCATCATCTACCCGAACCCCACCGATGGGGCCGGCAACACCGTGCCCGAAGAGTTGAGTGCAGACGGGCAGAGAGAAATAACCTATGTCCCCGAAGTCCGCAAGCGAGAAAACCAAATCACACAGAGCGGATTCACGTTCAATTACCTGCTCACGAATTCATCTGGAGATGAAATTGCCTCGCAGGATGGCGGTACATCGTTCAAGGTGACCCTCGCCCATGCGCAGACCGCCCAGGGAGATCTGTCGCTGATTATATCGGCGACGAAGTGATGTGCCTGAAAAGAATACTGCAGATCATGACGAAAGTGAAATCAATTACCAGGATTGCCTTCAAGCAGCAGCCGACGGGTATCAAGTCCGTTGACGTGGAATACTACCTCTCCACGTCAACGACCGAGCTTGCCGGCGGCTCTTGGCAGACCACGGCACCGCAATGGGTGGAAGGGCGCTATATGTGGTCCAGAACCAAGACGGAGATGACAGATGGCAGTATAGTATATTCCGAACCGGCCTGTATTGGAGGCACCGGCCGAGGGATCAAGTCCATCCAGGAGCAGTACTACCTTTCCACCTCCAACTCATCGCTCTCCGGCGGCAGTTGGGCGAATACCCCGCAGGCTTGGGTAGATGGCAAATATATGTGGACTCGTTCTGTCATTACCTATTCTGACAACACGACATCCACAACGGATCCTGTCTGCGTCACAGGGGCCAAGGGTGCGACCGGGCAGTCTTCTTTCAAGAGCATTGTCTTTATCAGAAGCAACAGTACCCCTTCTACCCCGACTGGCGGAAGCTATTCTTCCCCGGTTCCTTCCGGCTGGAGCGACGGAGTGCCTTCCGGGGATGCGCAGCTCTGGATGTCCACCAGGATCTTCACTGACGACGGAAAATTTCCCCAGCAGTCTGCATGGACTGCGCCGCAGGCTGCGACGGACACTGCGGATGTCGATTTCGAATACTCCAGTTATGCAAGCCCTGGCACTCCGGCGACCAACGCCTCCAGATGGCATAACGATGCCACATCGGATGACATCTGGATGGCGGTCAGAACCTGTAAGAACGGCACCTGGGGATCCTGGGACGTGATGAAGATCAAGGGAGAAAAGGGCGACCAGGGCGACAAAGGCGACAAAGGCGATACGGGACAATCCTCTTTCAAAAGCATCGTTTTCAAGAGAAGCAACAGTACCCCTTCTGCCCCGACTGGCGGAAGCTATTCTTCCCCGGTTCCTTCCGGCTGGAGCGACGGAGTGCCTTCCGGGGATGCGCAGCTCTGGATGTCCACCAGGATCTTCACTGACGACGGAAAATCGCCACAACAGTCTGCCTGGACTACGCCTCAAGCTGCGACGGACACGTCGGATATTGATTTCGAATTCTCCAGCTATGCCGCACCTGGCACCCCAGCGACCTATCCTTCCAGGTGGCACGACTCAGCTGCGACGGATGATATCTGGATGGCTGTCAGAACCTGCAAGAACGGTACCTGGGGATCCTGGGAAGTGACGAAGATCAAGGGAGAGAAAGGCGACCAAGGTGATAAGGGGGATAAGGGAGACAAGGGCGACAAGGGCGACAAGGGGGATCGTGGCTATACCGGATCCATCAGGAGGATCTCTGAATGGGCGAAAAGCACGAAATACTATTCAGGGGCTGCAGGAGAGCCCTATCAGGATGTCGTTATTTACAACGGGGTCTATTACCTGTGCGTGACGACACATACGAGCACAACGACAACTCCGTATGCAAGTGTGAATGCCGGCGGCTCCCTGTGGGAGGTGACCACCCAATATAAATTCGCCGCTACCAAGGGCATCTTCGTGGGGGACGGCAGTGTCGGTTGGATTGCTGACGGGGGCAGGATCTACCATACCTCCGGTAAGATATACTTGGACTCCGACGGGAGCATTATGACCTCCAACGGAAATTTCAAGGTGGATGCAGACGGGAACGTGACGGCCAAGGCCGGAACGTTCGAGGGATCCGTTGACGCCAAACAGGGGAAGATTGGCGGATTCTCCCTTAAGGATAACTGGCTCGAGGCGGAAGGCGACAATTATGGGGCCTTGATTTCCGCAGCTACCTTCAAGCTGTTCGCAAATTACTTTGACCTTGGTGACGGGAGGATAACGAGCAATTTTGAGGTGCACCCGTACGCAGTCGCGTATTCATTTTTCTATATCATGCAGAGACTGGTAAGCGCGATTACCCCAGAATCCGGGGCTGCAGATTATTCAGCATCCAATCGCGCCAATGTGCTGATGTACCTTTCGGCTACAGGCCAGAAGCTGCCCACTTATGGCAGCAATGGCACGCCTTACGGGGGCAATTTCGCCGCGTGGTGTGAAGGCGGCATGTTTGCGGGCCTACGCCCGCATCTGAGGCATTTGAGCAGCGCAGCAACACTTGCGGCTACAGACAATGTGATAGTAGTCAATAATTCAAGTGCTATAACTCTTACACTACCGCATAATGCAGAAATAGGGCAGGAGTATGAGATCTGGCATACGAGCAGTACCACGTTAACCATACAGACACAGAACTACTCTGTCCGGAAATACATCTATCGGCTGACCAAGACAGCGGGTTTTTCTTATTCCATTGAAAGCGGCAGCCAAGAGATAATGCGCTTTAAGTTTACCCCGGGACTGTACAATAGTAACAGCAACGAAAAGGGGTGCTGGCTGATGGTGTACTATGGCAAGAATGCATAACAATAAACATCATAGAAATGGCAAAGAAACGACTTGATTCATTAGACACGTTCGCCGCAATCAATGACGGCGACACCATCTTGGGGAAATCTGCGAGTGCCGGCAAGTACGGACATTTCCCGATCAATCTGATTTTCGGCGACGGCTATGCTTGCCGCCGCTGGAACCTGAACCTCTCCACTCCCGTCGGCGAGGCCGTCGGCAATATCGATTACATCAGGAACCTGCCTTCCCTCATCGGGCTTGGCTGCTACCTGGTGGACGATGCCCACAACCGGCGGAAGCTGGACCCTTCGAACCATTACAAGTTCGCCACCGGCGATACGGCAAGACTGGACGGAACCATGGGACAGTATATGTGGGGCTGGCGCACCCCGTTCTACATCTCCGTATGGGTGGAAGGGGAATATCTCTACAAGGCCGCCAGCCTGAAGCCCATCCCAGTGCGAGAGAACTACCGCATCCCCATCGCCTCTAAGGGCGCCGGCAACGCTGGCATTATGGACCGCACGAATGACAAGTTATGCTCGCTTATCAGCACGGATGAGCAGTACAGGGGTGGTAACAACACGGTACTCACCACTGGCACCGCTTCTGAAGAAAACCTGTCCATGCTGGGCTATGCGGCCACGCAGATGGGAACATCCACCTTCGAGGCGAAAGGAGCAAATCGCGGTGCCGGTTGGGGTGCCGGCTGGTACTGGATTGAGACGGTGACGCTCATCCTCTTCGACATCATCATGGGAACCCGGAACTGCCAGGCGGCATTCAACGCCGCCAAAGATGCGAATGGGCTCTTCCAGGGCGGTCTTGGCGCTGGAATTAGCGGATTTTCTTCCTGGGCTGCCTATAACGCCAACTACCCGGTTGTTCCTTATTCCGCCGGAGTAGAGCTCGCTGACGGGGTGGGCGTGTCAAATCACGCCGTTCTGAAAGCTGACGGAACGACGGCATTCACGGCTCCCATCCCGGTGTTCTTCGGCCTCAAGAACCCTTACGGCCACCTTTGGGTTGGCAAGAACCGGATTATCGGAAAGAAAGCATCCGACGGCTCGTATGACTTCTATGTGGCCAAGTCTTCCAAGACAACCTGGGATTATTCGAAGACGGAGGAGATGCTCTTTGTCGGCAGTCTCGCCGCTGTAGCCGCTGCGGGGTGGAGTTACATTTCCAGATTGAACTTCCAGGGCCTTGCCGGTATGCCTTCCGAATGCAGCGGGACAGCCTCCACTTATTATGCTGACGGTTGCTACAGGGATGTTGCTACTTCGGGTTTTCGGTCGCCTCTTGGCTCTGGCCTTGCTCTTCGGGGTGACATTGATGGCCTGGCGTGCTTCTTTGGTGACTTTGCGCCCTCGACTGCCTATGCGAACCTGTCGTCGCCCCTCTGCGAAACGCCGGATGACTTTGATCCGGTTCCGATTATCGTGGCGGCGTAGGACCGAAGTGATGTGAGGGGCGACGCGGCCCCCTAAGAAACCGCGCAGACCGCCACGGCGGTCGAGCAAGAAACCCGGCGCCCGCCAGGGCGCCCTTTGAAAGTTCTTTGAAATACTGTTCTTTCCTTTCCGTGGGAATCGTCCCGGCGGTATGCCAAACACATACCGCCGCAAGGCGGTTTTTTTATGACGGGGTTTTTGAAGTTGGCCGGGAATTCGTAACTTTGTGGCGCCTGAAAGGGTGGGCTTATCCTCTCTGGCGGTAGGTTTCCGGTTTTCGGTCGCCTCTTGGCTCTGGCAATGCTAATCAGGGTGACAATGATGGCCTGGCGTACTTCAATGGTAACAATGCGCCCTCGAATGCCAATGCGAACCTGTCGTCGCCCCACTACTTGGGCCCGGTGTTTTTGTGTTTGCATTCCGGGTCTATTTGAGGGTTGGCCCCGGCACTTGCCGGAAAACATATCATCAAAACGGGTTCTGGTAGGTCCTCCGGATTCGACGGCGCTCGTGAGAGAAAGCAGACACGCGGACACCGTAACACCGAATGACACTTTTGACACTGTGACACGAAGACACGGACACCTGTCTGATGTGGTGGGAACCAAAGAGAATTTCAAGGGGGCCCACCAATGCGCCAAGCGGCGCAAGAAGAGACGGAAGGAGGTCAGGGAATTTGAATCCAACCTGGATGAGAATACCGAGCGCCTCCTTCAGCTTTTTCTGTCCGGTCGTTACAGGCCTTCCCCTTACAAGTACAAGACTATCCGGGACAAGAAGGAGCGTTTCCTTTCGATGCTCCCATACCCGGACCATGTCTACCATTGGGGCATCCTGAACCCGGCCGAGCTCATCCTTGACCGGTCGATGGACGAGCGTACTTTCGCCTGTGTCGTCGGCCGTGGCCAGCACCAGATGGTGAAGTTGGTCGCCCGGGACATCCGGACGCACCCGGAACTGAAGGCCTTCGCCAACCTGGACGTGTCGAAGATGTATGCGAGTATCCCCATCGATGTGCCCAAAGGTTACCTCCGCCGGCACATCAAGGATCCGCTCCTGCTGAAGTCGTTCGACGCTGTCCTTGACAGCAGCATAGGGACTCCGATGGGGAACGGCGACCCTGATCATCCGGCCGGCCTTGCCATCGGCCTCAAGATCTCCACCATCCACGCCAACATCGCCCTCGCCCAGTTCGACCACGACGTGCGCCGGCTGTTCGGTCTCTGGCGGAATGACCGGCTCATAGACCTGATGGCCATCCAGTACGTCGAGTCCAGGAAGGCCACGGCCAAGACCCCCGGGGACCGGGCGGAACTGGCCAAGGGCGACGCCTACCTCACCGGACTGTTCCGCTCTTACGCCAAGAAGGGTATCAAGTTCTACTACCGGTTCATGGACAACATCCTGATCCTTCACGAGGACAAGACGTTCCTTCACATGGTGTCGGACTGGATCGCGCTCTATTGGGGGACGGAACTCCGGTTGACGATGAACGCCAAGTGGCAGGTCGGGAGCATTGCCGGCAAGGTGCCCGAGAGGGGGCCGTCACGCTACTCGGATGGTTTCACGATCGTCGGGTACCGGGTTTTCTCGGACGGTCACATAAGGGCCGGCAAGGATGTCAAGGAGGCCCTGAAACGGAAGATCCGCAGGGGTTGGAGAATGGGCCTCACCGACGACCAGATCCGGAGGGCCCTGTCCTCAAGGCTGGGGACCATGATGCACGCTGATTCTATCAACTTCTTAAACAAATATCACATGGAAAAGAAAGAACGATTGGGCGCAAAGATTAACAAGCGCAAGAGCCAGTGTCCCTTCGACATCGCCCACACCCAGCAGCGGAGGTTCGAGAGCCTCCTGTTCAACCCGGCGACCGGGACGGAGGAGGATGACTTCCTGATGGAGCTGCGGGACTATGCCGTCATCGACTCGATCAAGGAGTTCAACGACGACAACACCCCAAAGAAATGCCTCGCGATCCGCTTCGAGTGGCAGGGCAGGGAGTTCTCCTATGAGAACGAGAAGGGCAAGGAGGTGCTTGTTAAGCCCGGGGAGGAGTACTTCGCGTACACCGGTTCCAAGGTCTTGATCGAACAGGCCGAGACGGAGTTCTCCAAGGACGACCTCCCCGCACCGACTGTCATACGAATTGAGGAAAACAAGAAAAAGAAGAAGTTTTACAAATTCACGTAACATGAACAGAACACCAACCCACACTGCGGTCTACCCGCAGCCCATGCGCCCCACTCAGTACGATGGGGCGCATTTTTTATGCTATCTGAACGAGTCCGAGGCCGACTATCAACCTGATGAGGAATCGGATCCGGTACCGGGCGTCGCTTACAGCGGCGACCTGGAGGACGGCGGCACCCTCATCGAGTGCGATGAGTGGAACCGTGACAAGCTCATCAACGGAATCCTCCGCACGAGGTATCTCCAGACGGAGGAGGACGCCATCAAGACCCACCAGATCCAGCTCCTGCAGACGGAGGCCGGCCTGGGCGGCGATTCCCTTACTAACGAGCAGAAGGCCGCGTACCTCCAGGAATGGGAGGCTTTCAAGGCCTTCCGCCAGCAGGTCATCGACCTTGTGGACTCCTGGGACACCTGGGAATAGGAGGGCAAGGCTATGGGACACGATATCAGGCCGCTCGTGGCGTTCATCAAGTCCTGGGAGGGCGGATTCGTCGATGACCCGGACGATAAGGGCGGCGCCACGAACAAAGGCATCACCATCGGCACGTTCCGCTCCGTCTATGGCCGTAACAAGACCGTGGAAGACCTGAAGCGGATGACCGACCAGCAGTGGGAGTACATCTTCCGGACGAAGTATTGGAACCGCTGGAAGGCCGATCAGATCAAGGACCCGAGCGTCGCTTTCTTCCTTGTAAGCTGGGTATGGGGTAGCGGCGTCTGGGGCATCAAGAACCCCCAGAAGGTCCTCGGCGTAGCCGTTGACGGCGTTGTCGGGGCCCTGACACTGAAGACCATCAACTCCAGGGACGGTCGCGAACTCTTCGAGGCCCTCAAGAAAGAGAAGAGGGCCTACCTCGAAAGGATCTGCATCAGCACCCCGACCAACAGGAAGTTCCTGAAGGGATGGCTGCGAAGGCTGGATTCTTTCAACTACAGGGCGATAACCCTGAACACGAGACCGGCGAGGACCATCAGGTTCTGACCGGGACAGGCCCTTCGGGAGTGGGCATGAAAAAACTCCCGGCCTGTAAGAATTAGCATCACCCACTTCTTACACAAATGCTGCGACGAGCAAAGCCGGGAGTAAAACTCTCGTTTGTTCGTCGCAGCTTTGTGCGTATGGGTGATGCACCGCAAAGGTAGTAATAATAATTGATTCAAACGATATGAGAACACCGATTTCCTACTACGGAGGGAAGCAGACGATGCTGAAGCACATCATGCCGCTCATCCCCACCCACCAGCTCTACACGGAGGCCTTCTGCGGAGGTGCCGCCGTCCTGTTCGCTAAACCGCCGGCGGAGGCCGAGATCATCAACGATATCAACATGGAGTTGACGAACTTCTACTGGATAGCCCAGGTCTACTACCGTGACCTCAAGACGGAGATTGACAAGACCCTCCACAGTCGTGACCTGCACGCCCACGCAGCCCACATCAACGCTTACCCGGAGTTTTTTACCCCGGTCCAGCGGGCCTGGGCGGTATGGGCCCTTTGCAAGATGTCCTTCGCCTCGATGATGGACGGATCCTTCGGGTACGACTTCGGGGGCGGAATGCCCAAAAAGATCCAGAACGCCAAGGACGAATTCACGGAGCAGGTATGCCGGAGACTGGAGCATGTGACCATCGAAAACCGGAACGCCCTTGACGTGATCCAGACCTACGATTGCGAGGAAGCCTTCCACTTCGTGGATCCTCCGTACATCAATAGCGACTGCGGGCACTATGAGGGCGTGTTCTCCGACCGGAATATGGAGGAACTGCTGGATCTGCTCGGAACGGTAAAGGGAAAGTTCATGCTGACGATGTTTCCCTACGAGCCAATCGAGCGGCACGCCGAACGGAACGGCTGGGCCATCCACAGGGTGGAAAGGCTCATCAGTGCGTCGAAAACATCCCGCCGGAAACAGGAGGAGTGGATGGTCTGCAATTACGAGGAGCAGCACCAACGCACCCTGTTTGAAAACCTGATGGGGGGGGGGTGGAATAGAAGCCTCCTGAAGGCCATTTCCGTGCCCTCTGGCGGGCTTTTGACGATAATATGTATAAACCCTTAATCAAGTGTAAAGATGAACAAATATCACGAAATTTTGAAGCGGATTCTGCGGGACGGGAAGATCCAGCAGAACAAGAAAGGGGCGATCAAATACCTGCTCAACCAGCAGCTATCCCTGGCGCCCGGCGACCTCCTCGAGATCTTCGAGGGACACAACCTTGCCCGGAAGAAACTCCGGAACGAACTCGACCTGTTCACCCACGGCGAGAGGAACGTGGAGAAATACCGAGAGGCCGGCATCTCCTGGTGGGACTATGTAGGCCCCATTCTGGTGAACTCATATCCGACCTACTTCGAGAAGCTGCCGCCCCTGGTGGCTAAGATCAACCGGGAGAAGAGGAACAGCAAGAACTATGTCTTGTTTCTGGGGCAGACCGATGCGGAAAGTAACCAGGCCCCGTGCCTCTCCCTCGTGCAGTTCCAGATTGACGGAGGAGAATTGGTCTTGACTGCCTACCAGCGCAGCTCCGATGCGAGTCTTGGCCTGCCTTCGGATATCTACCACTTGTACCTCATCTCAAGGCAAATTGACCTCCCTTTGAAGTCGATAACCCTGTTCCTTGGCAATGTCCACATCTACGAGAACAACCTTCCCAACACGGAAAGGCTGCTGAATGGGGAGGAGGTGAAGTTTGAACTGAACGTCTGACCAGCCTACCGGGCATTTGAAAGGCCCTCAAGTTCCGTCTGGTTGGAGTTTGAGGGCCTTTAATTGTATGCGTGTGCAAAAATTCTGTCGCGTCTCGTTTTGGTCTCCCGGGGGACCGGTTTTGTCGCATTTGGTTTTGTTTTTCGCCGCGATTCGTTTTGCCGATTATACCCCCGCCCAGATTTCCTTCGCCGCCCCGCTGACCCAGAACCAGACAATCAAGGCCGGCAAACTGATCTACAACGACATGTTCAGCCTCTACCGCTTTGAAAACCAGCTGTTCATCGTCAGGATGACCGGCCGGGAAGTCAAGGATTTCCTGGAATTCTCCTACAACCGCTGGATCCGGACCATCTCGTCCCCGGACCAGCACCTGCTCCGCATCGTCCCGCGCGCCGACGCCCGGTACGACAACGAGACCTGGTCCTTCGAGGAGGCCTCCTACAACTTCGACGCGGCGGCCGGCATCAACTACACGGTTGACGTGACCAGGCCCTTCGGCGAGCGGATCGCAATCGCTTCGATGGCGGACGGCTCCCCCTTCAGCCTGGAGGCCGAATACAATGTCGCGATGACCTCCTACCGCGCGAGCGGCGGCGGAGACACGATGCGCCTGGGCGCCGGCATCGACACCGGCCGCATCGAAGAGCGTGTCGTGGATAAATACCCCGAAATCCGCGAGCTGATGTACGACTACATCCGCGCCCACGGCACCGTCGGCCCCGAAACCTTCAGCCGTCCCGAAATCCTCGGCACCTGGCGCTTCATCCCGGAATCCCTCGCCGCTCCCGCCCTCGCCTCCGACCTGAAACTCCTCTTCCGGTAACTAGCGGCGGAAGCCTTTGAGGCGCTGGGCGAGGCCGCCGGTGGCGGCCATCTTCATCATCTTGCGGGTCCCCTCGAACTGCTTCAGGAGTTTGTTGACCTCCTGGAGCGACGTGCCGGAACCGTCGGCGATGCGCCGGCGGCGGGAGCCGTTGATGGCTTCCGGATGCTGCTTCTCGTAGGGCGTCATCGAAAGGATGATGGCCTCCGTGGCCTTGAAGGCGGTATCGTTGTCGATGTCGACATCCTTGATGGCCTTGTCGACGCCGGGAATCATCCCCGCCAGGTCCTTGATGTTGCCCATCTTCTTGACCTGCTGGATCTGGTTGTAGAAATCCTCGAGGGTGAACTGGTCGCGGGCGAGCTTCCGTTTCAGCTCGCGCGCCTGCTGCTCGTCATACTGCTCCTGGGCCTTTTCGACGAGGGAGACCACATCGCCCATGCCGAGGATGCGGTCCGCGATGCGTTCCGGATGGAAGACGTCGAGCGCCTCCATCTTCTCGCCCGTCGAGACGAACTTGATCGGCTTGCCGACGACGGCCTTGATCGAAAGGGCCGCACCGCCGCGGGTGTCACCGTCCAGCTTGGTCAGCACGACGCCGTCGAAGTCGAGGCGGTCGTTGAAGGCCTGGGCCGTCGCGACTGCGTCCTGGCCGGTCATCGCGTCGACGACGAAGAGCGTCTCCGTCGGCTCGACGGCCTTGTGGAGGGCGGAAATCTCGTCCATCAGCTCCTGGTCGACGGAAAGGCGGCCGGCGGTATCGACGACCACGACGCTGTACCCTTCGCTTCGCGCCCGGGCGACGGCGTGCTGCGCAATCCGGATCGGATCCTTCTCCCCTTCCTCGGTATAGACCGGCACGCCGATCTGCTCGCCGAGCGTCATCAGCTGCTGGATGGCGGCGGGGCGGAAGGTGTCGCAGGCGGCGAGGAGGACCTTCATGCCGCGCTTGCTCTTCAGGTGGAGCGCCAGTTTCCCGGAGAAGGTCGTCTTGCCGGAACCGTTCAGACCGGCGACGAGGACGATGCCGGGACGGCCTTTCACGTTGATGTCCGTCGAACTGCTGCCCATGAATTCGGCAAGCTCGTCGTGGACGATCTTGACCATCATCTGCTGCGGGCGGACGGCGGTCAGGACCTGCTGGCCGATGGCCTTCTCCTTGACCCGGTCGCAGAAATCCTTCGCGACCTTGTAGCTGACATCAGCGTCGAGCAGCGCCCGGCGGATGTCCTTCAGGGTCTCGGCGATGTTGATATCGGTAATCTTGCCTTCGCCCTTCAGTATCTTGAAGGACCGCTCCAGTCTTTCTGACAGATTTTCAAACATGGTTTCCGGATTGTGATTGCGGGTGCAAAAATAGAGAAAAAATGCTTAAATTCCGCGCTGAAACCTATAACCTTTCCAAAGATGTATAAACGGACATTTCTTTTCGGAAGAAAGGTGATCTTCCGTCGGCTTCCCCACATCCGCTCCGGATGGAAAACACTGCAGAACAAGATTGACAGCCGCATCCGCCGCGCCCTTGCCGACTGGATCGCCGCAGGCAAACACCACGAGGAATACCCTTCGATGGACGCCGTCGCGGAGGATCTCGGCGTCTCGAAGGAGCAATTGTCCTACTTCTTCACCAACCGTCTCCAGCAGCGCTTCCGTTCCTGGCGCAAGGAACTCCGCATCGAGGAGGCCAAATCCCTCCTCCTCAACTTCCCCCATCTGTCCGCCAGCGCCATCGGCGCGATGGTCGGGATTCCGGACAAGTCCAACTTCCGGAAACAGTTCTATGAACTGACAGGCTGCACTCCAAGCGAATGGAGGGCAGCCTGCCTGGGAAAGGAAGGATAAGGATCCCGCTAACGGCGGATAGCGCCGGAGCCGAGGGCCGAGGTCTGGACGTCGTCCGACTCCAGCGCGCGGATGTCGATGTCCCCGGAACCGGCGATCGAAACGGTCGCCGTGCCCGCCTTGCCCGCGATACGCATGTCTCCGGAGCCGGCGACGCTCGCGGCCAGGTCGACGCAGTCGAGCTTGCTCACGGTCATGTCGCCGCTGCCGGCGACGGCGAGCGTGACGCTCGGGGCGGTGATCCGGTCAAGGAGCATATCGCCGCTGCCGGCGATGGCGCCCTCGAACTTGGCCACCGTGACGGGCGCTTCCATCCGGAAGCTGCCGGAGCCGGCCATCGATACCTTCCGCAGGTTGACCGCCGTCACGTGGATGACGACATTCCCGTCGTGGACGACGTGGGTGTCTTTCTTGTAACGCAGGATCAGGGTCCCCTCTTCGACGACAAAGTCGAAATACTCGAAGAGGTTCTCGGGCGCCGTCACCTCGATGGACGGATGGTCCGAAACGCCGTCGTAAATGACATCGGCGGAGATGGAGCTCGTGATGACGTCGTACATACCGGGCTCGAATGTCTTGGTCACGAGCGGGCCGTCACCGGAGATGAAATTGAAGTTGGAAAGGTCGCCGATGCGGATGAATTTGCAGCCCGAAAGCGTGAGGACAAGGCCTGCCAGAAGAATTGCTATTTTTTTCATAAGATGTCGTTTTTGTTGATTCCCAGTAAGTTCATACGTTTGACGAAACGCGGCACCTCGTTCTCGATGAAGTCCTTGCGTTCCTTCTCCAGGACCCGGTCGCGGGCTTCGTCGCAGACGAAATAGCCCAGGCCGCGCTTGGTAAAGATAATCCCGTCGTCGGTCATCTTCTCATAGGAGCGGGCGACCGTGTTCGGCGCGACGCCGATCTCGATGCCGTATTCCCGGACCGACAGGATGCGGTCCCCGGGGGACAATTCCCCGGTCAGGATCTTCTCGCAGATGCTGTCGACGATCTGGAGATAGATGGGTTTGTTGCTGTCGAATTCCATGACGGTTAGTATTTAAGGGTCTTGAGTCGCGCATAGACGCCGCCGCCGAGCAGCAGGATGAGGACCGTATGCCAGAGGTTGGCCCAGGTGTTGAACCGCGCCTGGATCTGTTCCGCCGTCGCGTTCTCGAGCCAGTCCAGGATGTGGAGGTCCGGCTCCCAGCCGCTCCGGACAATGGAGGAAGCGACGAGGGAGAATACGACCGAAAGCGCAATCAGGCAGAGGATGGTCTTGCCGGCCTTCGACTTCTTGAAGATCAGCGCGCCGAGCAGGAAGACCAGGATGCTGACGATCCAGGAGGCATAGAACAGGGCGAAGAAATTGACTTCCAGCGGCATTCCGTCCGCCGATCCGTGATAGCGCAGCAGCTGCGGCATCAGGTTCGTGAAATCAGGGACGCAGAGGCTCATAAGGGCGTTGGAAGCCAGCAGCATCAGGATGACGGCGCAGGGGACGATGACAAGGCTCACCAGCATCATCGAGACGAATTTCTCCGGTACGGAGGCGGGAATCAGCGCCCAGGCGGCGCCGCCCTTGCGGTCCGTCAGGGAGCCGTAGGCCTTGGTCGGGAAGGCCATCATAATGACCATCACCGCGGCGATGATGGCGAAGACCTGGGTCGTTTCCGGGTCGGCTTCCCAGTGGCCGTTGAAAATCAGGGATGCCAGGCCGCTCAGGAGGTAGATCAGGACCGGCAGGGTGCCGACGACGAGGAGGCTGATGCCGGAATTGGCGATGGTCTGGCGGATGTCGTATGCGAGATACCTGCCGAACCGCTTGATGTCAAATATGTTATTCATGGTAGAGCTGCTTTATGGTGTCCTTGTGATTGCGCACGGCGTTGAAGAGGGCTTCGATGTTGACCTTGGTCTCTTCGCCGGTCGTGTTGGGGTAAACCTGGATGAAGCCGCCGGGGAGCTGCTCCGTGTAGAGGGCTTCCGGATGGAGCGTGGTCGAGTAGTCGAAGAAGAGCTTCTCGGAGATGCGCTCGAGGGAAGCGTTGAGGAGGACATCCTGGCGGTCGAGGATGATGATCGGGTCGATCAGGTTCTCGAGGTCGCGGACCTGGTGGGTCGAGATGACGATGACGGCGTCCTCGCGGGTGTAGCGGGTCACGGCCTTGCGGAACTGCGCCTTCGAAGGGATGTCGAGGCCGTTGGTCGGCTCGTCCATATAGAGGTTCCGGACGCCGGTCGCGAGGGCGAAGGAGACATAGGTCTTCTTGAGCTGGCCCGCCGACATCTGGTTCATCTTCATTTCCGGGGCGTTCTCGAATTCCATCATCGCGGAGAGGAAGGTCTCCATGCTGAATCGCGGCCAGAATTTCCCGGCCGAAACGGCGAAGGCTTTCGCGCTCATATTGAGCGGCATGACCTCGTCCGGGAGGAAATACTGGTTCTCAAGGCAGGACGGACGGCGGTCGAAGGGCCGCTCTCCGTCGACGGAGATACTCCCCTGCTCCGGCTTCTTCAGGCCGGCGAGCAGGGTCAGCAGCGTCGTCTTGCCGACGCCGTTCTCGCCGAGAAGGCCGTAGATATGGCCGTTCTCCAGCGACATCGAAATGTTCTTCAGGACGGTGTTCTGTCCGTAGCTGAACTGCAGGTTTTGAATTTGTATCATATCGTTTCAGTGTATTAGCTTAGTAACACACTGCAAAGATACACCCTTTTTCGAAACCTCCAAATATTTTTTAAAAAAAATGTAAACTTTTTTGACGAACACCCGCCGCTATTAATAATAGACGAAAAAACACTACCTTTGGCTACAACCAACATTCGAAGCGAAGCCTAAAAAAGACTGGATCATGAAAGGCATCGGAAACATCCTGTGGCTCCTGTTCGGCGGCCTGCTGGTCGCCGTCATCTACTATCTCGTAGGACTGGTCCTCTGTATCACGATCATCGGGATTCCTTTCGGGATTCAGTTGTTCAAACTGGGCACCTATGCGCTCTGGCCGTTCGGGCACGACCTGGTGAACGGGCCCGACGAGCCGGGATGCCTGTCGGTCGTGATGAACCTGATCTGGGTGCTCCTCGGATGGTGGGAGATCGCCCTGATCCACCTGGTCTGCGGGCTTCTCCTCTGCATCACCCTCGTCGGGATTCCCTGGGGGTTCCAGCACTTCAAGATGGCCGTCGCCTCGATCTTCCCCTTCGGGAAGGAGATCCGTTAACCTCCCCGTACCGTTGCGCCGATGGAGGTTACCTTACTGCTGGATATCGACAGCCGGGAGGAGTTGTACCGCTGGTTCGTGGAAAACCACGGGACGGTGGGCGATTTCTGGCTGCGCGTCAACCGGGCGGCGGAGGACTGCCCCGGGGTGATCCGCTATGTCGACGCCGTCGAGGTGGCCCTGTGCTTCGGGTGGATCGACAGCACGATGAAGCGCATCGACGACGGGAAAGCGGTCCAGCACTTTACACCGCGCCGGAAAGGATGCAACTGGTGCGAACACAACGTCGAGCGCTGCCGGCGGCTGATCCGGCGCGGGGAGATGACGCCCGCCGGTCTGGCCGTGATTCCGGACCTCGACCCCGCCCACTTCGTCTTCGAGGACTGGGTCCTCGCGGCCATCCGGGCGGACAGGAAGGCCTGGAAGTTTTTCCGTTCGCTCCCGGAGAACTACCGGCGCATCAAAATCGACCGCATCCAGCATTACAACCATACAGGCCGCACCGATTACGCGGAAAAGACCCTGCAGAAATTCATCAGCGACTGCCACGACGGCAGAATCCAGCCCGGCTGGAGCGACTTCGGCCGCCTGGAGAACTACTAGCTCTCCAGGCGCCGCAAAAGAGGCGTTATCTTACTTCGCCAGAGGATTGTGGGCGGGCTTGAGGAGGTCGAGGACGACCTTGACGGGGTTGAAGGTCTCGGCGGGAACCTCGACGAACTGCGTGTTCCAGTCGCTCATGGAGCCGTTCCAGAGGCCCGGGAGTTCGAGGGCCTTGAGCTCCCGTCCCTGGTAGCTCTTGCTGCTGATGAAGCCCGTATCCGGATCCACATAGGCGGGGAGGTCGAACTTGTTCCCCCTGTAATCGCGCAGGCAGCAGACGAGGTCCACGGGATTGAAGTGGGTCGCGGATTTCATCGCGGCGAGTGCGGCGGGGTCGTCCGGGTTGACCTGGACGCTCTCGAGGATCTGCAGGGAGGTCGAACCGTCCTTTTCGCGGATCACGAAGGGACCGCCACCCGGGTCGCCGGCGTTGCGGACCATGCCGCAGACGCGTATGGGCCGGTTCAGCTTGCCCCAGAGGAAGTCGATCCGCTCGCCGAGGTCCTCGAACGCGGGGACCTCGATGCAGAGCTCCTGCGCGAGGAAGGCCTCGATCTCGGCGCAGAGCGCCTCGTCCGGCGTCTCCTCCAGCGCATCCAGATAGTCGAAGATCCGGTCACGGAGCTGCAGGGCGCAGCCCATCAGGACCTTCTTGTAGCGGGCCGTGACGGGCAGGTAGCGCTCCAGGGCGACATTGTCGATGTTCTTGATCGAGACGAGCTCGGCGTCGACGGCGTTGAGGTTGTAGATCAGGGCGCCGTGGCCGGCGGGGCGGAAGAGGGGTTCGCCGTCATCCTTGAGGAAAGGCTTGCCGTCCGGGGTCGCGGCGATCGTGTCCGTCAGCGGATCCTGGCAGCTGAATTCGATCCGGTAGCGGACGCCGTAGCGCCGCTCGTAGAGGGGCTGGATCTCGGCGAGCGCGGCTTCGAAGAGCGGGCGGTGCTCCGGAGAGATGGTGATGTGGAGGTTCACGGTGCCGTCGGCGTTGCGCATGTACTCCTGCCCTTCGACCAGGTGCTCCGCCAGGGCGGTGCGGACTTCGCCGTCCGGGTAGCGGTGGAACTTCAGGACGCCCTTGGGCTTCGCGCCGTAGCCGAGGCCTTCTGGACCGAGCAGCTGCTCGCCGATGTTCTTCCCGTCGAAGACCTCGGGGGTATAGAAGGCGAACTCCCTGATCCGGGCTTCGAGGGTCTCGAGGGCGGCGTTGCGCTGCTCCAGGCCGGCGAAGATGTCCTTGAACATGCGCGAGGCGGCGCCGGAGGCGGGCACGAACTTGCACTTGCCGGCGACCTGCGCGCGGTCGGCATACTCCGTCGCATAGGCGGCCGCAGCGGCGTCGAGGACGCGGATGCCGCGCTGCGGGGTTGCGGGGGCGACGATATCCATCCAGGGGAATCCGGTTCTGAACCGTTCCAGCTGGGCTTCGATTGTTTTGGGATCTCTCTGTATCATAGGGTTGTCAGACATAAAATTCCTTGCGGTAGCGGTAATCGGTCCGGATGCGTTCGAAACTGCCGGGGGTCATCCGGAACAGGAAATCGTCGGTGAAGATCGGGTAGTTGTACTGCAGGACCGAGGTAATCTGGCCCTGGTTCATCCCGCGCAGGTCCAGTTTCTGGGCCAGGAGGTCCTCCCGCTCGGCGACGGGGTAGAAGTCCTTCAGGGCGTCGATGCCGAGGAAGCGGGCGACGGCCTGGACGGCGGCGGAAGTCCCGTTCAGCTTGCCCTGGTAGGAATAGCCGGCGATGTGGGGCGTCGCGATGTCGACCTTTTCCATCAGGATCGGGTTGACATAGGGTTCGTTGTTCCAGGTGTCGATGATTACGCCGCCCAGCTGCGGGATTGCGGCGACCAGGTCGTCGTCGTTGACGAGCTCCCCGCGGGCGGCGTTGATGAAGAAGGCGCCCGGGCGCATCCGCGAGAAGAAGGAGGCGTTGACCATCCCGCGGGTGTTCTCATTCAGGGGGACGTGGAGGGTCACGATGTTCGAGTTGTGGAGCAGGTAATCCAGCGAGCAGAAGGCCTCCGGGCCTTCCGCGGCCGCGCGCGGCGGGTCGCAGAGGAGCACGTCGAAGCCGAGGTGCTCCGCCATGTGCTGGACGCGGCTGCCGACGTTGCCGACGCCGATGATGCCCATCGTGGGATGGTTCAGGCTGACCGCCTTGCGGGAGGCGACGCCGTAGAGGGCGGAGAAGACGTAATTCATCACGCCGCCGGCGTTGCAGCCCGCGGCGTTGCAGACCCGGATCCCGCGCGAGCGGCACCAGGGCTCGTCGATGTGGTCGGTCCCGATCGTCGCGGTCGCGATGATGCGCACGGACGTGCCTTCGAGGAGCTCCCGGTTGCAGCGGGTCCGCGTCCGGATCACGAGGGCGTCCGCGTCAAGCAGGAGGTCGCGGCCGATATCCTTCCCTTCCCGGTACACCACTTCGGCGTACGGTTCGAAGACTCCTTCGATAAAGGGGATGGCGCGGTCGACGACGATTTTCATTTGAGCTTCAGTTCCCGGACAAAGGAGACCCGCGGGTCGTCGGAGGTGAAGAGTTCGTCCTCCCGCAGGCGCCCGTTGATCGCCGAAATCAACGTATCTTTCTGGTAATAAAGCTGTTCCCGCACAACGGAGGAACTGACGGTCACGTATAGCGTCCCGGCGCGGAAGAACTTGCGCAGCGTATAGCGGCCGGCGCCGGAGACCTCGTCCCAGGCGGCGAAGATCCGCTGGGTGTTCAGCCCGGAGGCCAGTTTCATCGAGCAGATATACTCCCGGACAAGTTCGTCCATGCCGAGGGCTTTCTTGCGGGAAAGGCGTACCGTCTTATCCATCCGTCCGGTGGAAGGCGCCTCCCTCCGCCTCATAGTAGCAGCGTTCGGAAGTGATCCGGTCCACGAGGGCGCTCAGCCGGTTCTTGTTGCAGTCGCTCAGGAAAATCTGGCCGAAGTCGTTGCCGGCGACAATCGCGAGCAGGTTGGCGATGCGGTCCAGGTCCAGCTTGTCGAGCAGGTCGTCCAGCAGCAGGATCGGCGCGTAGCCGTAGCGCTCGCTCATCAGGTCATACTGGGAGAACTTCAGGGCGACGAGGAAGGACTTCTGCTGGCCCTGGGAGCCGTATTTGCGGATCGGATAACCGTTCATGCCGAAGATGAAATCGTCGCGCTGGAGGCCGGCGGTCGTGTAACGGAGGAAGCGGTCGCGCTCCCGGCTCTCGCGGAGCAGGTCCGCGAGCGGCGCTTTCTGGAGGTCCGAGCGGTAGGCGACCGAGACGGTCTCCTTCCCCCCGGAAATCCGGGAATAATAGGAGCCGACGGCCTTCTCCAGGTCCTCCGCCAGCGCGGCGCGGGCGCGGAAGACCGGCTCCGACAGCGCGGAGAGGCGCTCGTCGAAGGCGTCGAGCAGCAGCTCGTCGACGGAGCCGCCCTTCAGGTAGCGGTTGCGCTGGGCGAGGATGCGGTTGTACTGGGATACGGCGTCGAGGTACGCGCGGTCGAGCTGCGAGAGGATGGCGTTCGCGAAACGGCGGCGCTCCTCGCCGGATTCGCTGACGAGGGCGCTGTCGGAAGGCGAAACCATCACGACCGGCAGGACGCCGATGTGGTCCGAGACCTTCGGATAGACCTTTTCGTCCCGGCGCACCTTCTTCTCTCCCCCGTTCTCGACCTGGACGGAAAAACGCGCGTCCTGACCGCTGGGCATCTCATAGGTCCCGGCAATCGCGAAACTGTCTGTCCCGTAGCGGAAATTGACCTTGTCGGAGGCGTTGAAGGCGCTCTTGGTCATCGAGAGGTAGTAGATCGCGTCCATCAGGTTCGTCTTCCCGACGCCGTTGTTGCCGTAGATGCAATTCACGTTCGGGGAGAAATCGAGCTCCTGCAGCGCGATGTTGCGGAAATCCCGCACGACTATCCTCCTGAGGACCGGCATGGGGAGCTACTTCTTTTCCTTGATGGTGACGTTGCGGAACGCGAGCTTGCCGCCTTCACTCTGCAGGGCGATCCGGCCTTCCTTCACGGGGCTGGTTCCCTCGTTCATCAGGACGCCGTTCAGGTAGACCTGGATCTTGCCTTCGTTCACGACGGCGTGGACCTTGTTCCACTCGCCGGCGGGCATTTCATTGGTCTCGGCGGTCTTCGGCTTGACGGGGAAACGCGGACGCAGCAGGCCCGAGGGGAGCTCGACCTCCTCCAGTTCGGAGCCGCCCAGCAGCACGAAATCACCCACGTTGCCGGCCTTCAGCTGGCATTCCACCGCCTTCGGGAAGGGATTCTTGATTTCCTGGAGGATCAGGAAGATGCCGCTGTTGGCGGGGCCGTCGGTCCAGCGCCACTCCACGTCGAGTTCGTAGTTGCGGAACACTTTTTCCGTATAGAGGAAGCCGAAAGGCTGGCCGGAGACGTTGATGCAGCCGTCCTGGACGGAGAAGACCTCCTTCACGGCATAGGTTTCATCCTGGAGCAGGCAGCCCCAGCCGGTGAGGTCCTTGCCGTTGAAGAGGCGCGTTTTGCAGGAAGCCGCGAGCAGGAGGACCGCCGCAGCGAAGAAAAGGGTTCTGGCTTTCATTATCGTATCATTTATTTGTTTTCCATCCGTAAATATACGGAATATTCTTCGGATTCAAGATTTTTTTGTACTTTTGCGGGTTATTCCGCCGAAGCGGGAAAAAACCGGAAAAACAAAAGAAAAAACAGATAAAAGGATTATGGCAAAAGACACGCTCAAGGACCAGCAGGCAAAGCAGCAGGTCCGTATTGACGAAACTGTTTCGAAGACCGAACAGTTCTACCAGGAGAACAAGAAACTGATCTGGGGCATCCTCATCGCCGTCGCGGTGATTTTCCTCGGCACGATCGCCTACCGCTCGTTCATCTATGAGCCGAAGGTGGCGGAAGCCCTGGAGCAGATGTACCCCGCGGAGAACTCCTTCGCGAACGGCGCCTGGGACGTCGCCCTCAACGGTGACGGCAACGCCCTCGGTTTCGCCGACATCATCAAGGAATACGGTGCCAAGGCCGGCAAGGCCGTCTACTTCTACGCGGGCCTCTGCGAGCTCGAGCTCGGCAACAACGAGGAAGCCCTCGCCTACCTGAAGAAGTACAAGGGCAAGGATCCGATCCTCGCCGCCCGCGCCCTCGCCTGCCAGGGTGACGCCAACGTCAACCTCGGCAACTACGCCGAAGCCGTCAGCTGCTTCGAGAAGGCCGCCAAGGCCGCGGACAACATGTTCGCCGCCAACTACCTCCTGAAGGCCGCCACCGTCTACGAAGAGACTGGCGACACCGCCTCCGCGCTGAAGTGCTACCAGACCATCAAGGACAAGTATCCCCAGTCCGTCGAAGGCTACGACATCGACAAGTACATCTCCAGGATTGAATTCGCAAAATAAGCAACTATGGGACGCGCATTTGAATTCCGCAAGGAAAGGAAGTTGAAGCGCTGGGGCCACATGGCCCGCGTCTTCACCAAACTCGGCAAGGAAATCACCATCGCCGTGAAGAACGGCGGCCCGGACGTGACCGGCAACCCGCGCCTGCGCGCCCTGCTGGCGGAGGCACGCTCCGAGCAGATGCCGAAGGAGAACATCGAACGCGCCATCAAGAAGGCGACCGACAAGACCCTCGGCGATTTCAAGGAGCTCGTCTACGAAGGCTATGGCCCCCACGGCATCGCCTACCTCGTCGAGGCGGCGACGGACAACAACACCCGCACCGTCGCCAATGTCCGCAGCTACTTCTCCAAGTGCGGCGGCTCCCTCGGCACGAGCGGCTCGGTCAGCTTCATGTTCGACCACTACTGCGTCTTCCGCATCAAGAAGACCGACGAAATCGACCTCGAATCCCTCGAGCTCGAACTGATCGACCTCGGCCTGGAGGACATCTTCGAGGAGACGGAGGTCGACGAGGACGACAACGAAACGAAGACCATCTGCATCTACGGCAGCTACGAGTCTTACGGCGCGATCCAGAAATACATCGAGGAGAACAACTTCGAGATGATTTCCGGCGGTTTCGAGCGTATTCCGAACGTGGACCTCAAGGAGGTCACCCCGGAGCAGCGCGTCGGCCTGGACAAGCTCACGAACCTCCTCGAGGACGACGAGGACGTGACCCACGTCTACACGACCATGAAGCCCGCCGAGGAGTAATCTTCCTCCCCCGCCCGCAGGTGCGAACCCCAGAAAAGCCGCTGATTCCAGCGGCTTTTTTTCGTCCCGGGCGCATTTCAGCCCAAAAACGCACCCGGAAGGCCCTGGAAGGCACTGTTCCATTTGTTTTTCCAAATTGGTACTCTGGTTTGTTGATTCTGGAACCTGCCCTGCGAGCAGGTTTTGCTATTATTGCGCAACTCTCAGAATCACAACAAATCAAGCATATGGAAACAAAACACAAAGAAAGCTACGAGGCTCCGGAAACTACGGTCCTCAAACTCAGGCTGCAGGGCGTAATTGCCGTCAGCGACCCCAGGTTCAACTCTCCGTTTGACGAAGAACAAAACATGTAGGAGAATCTGCCATGAAAAAAACATTTGCAATCCTTTTCGCAGCGCTTGCATTTGCTGCCTGCTCCAAGACGGAAGTTCCTGTGGAGCCCGTGGACAACGGGGATACTTCCAACCTCGTTTTCAACTTTACCGTCCATTATCCCGGTGAAACCAAGGCCGTGAAGTCCGGTTGGACGGATGGCGACAAGATTTCCGTTTTCTTTGAAGATATTACTTCCGGGTATGTAACCATGACTTACAGCAGCAGTACCGGCTGGGGAGATCCTACCGTCACTGGATCGATCGACATTGAGGACTTGACGGAGACAGCGGATGACAAGCATTTTCGGGCTATCTATCTTCCTTACGGAAATGATGCCGTAGTAGAGCGTGTCTCCACTGACTGGGTTATTCCTGACGGAAAGGCAGATTCCTATTTCCTGACGGCATACGATTATTATACGGTCACAAAGGCTGGGGGCATTACAACCCTCTCCGCCGTCCTGGATATGGCTGCCCCTTTCGGTTTCGTGCAGTTCTTCATCCCGGACGCAGAAGCAACAGGTACAATCCGGATGGCCTGCAATGAACTGGCCCCTTACACCGTAATTGGCATATATGGCGCCACATTGGGCATTTGTGACGATACCGGCAACAAGGGCGACTTCGTTACCGGTTATGCTGCAACGATCGGTGGTGAGACGGGCTGGTATTTCAGCGGCCTGATTGCGGATCCCGGGAATGAGTACTATTTCGCCGTCGAGGCAGGTGCAAACTATTATGATTACTACGCCCATCTTGCCGCTCCGCTGGCCGAGCGTACCGCCAAGAAGCTTCCTGCGCTCGCTTCGATGTCCCAGGTCGGCCCCGGCAGGCATGTCACCTTCTCGCTGAATTACTCTTTTGAGATAGAGAGTACACCCTATGAAGGAACCCTTTCGACAACTTGGAGTACCGTGAATCGCACGGCAGAAAAGCCATGGACATATACGGAAACGTTGATGACGTTTCCGGGCATGATGGCGGGAGGCACCCTCGAAGACGGAGAAGTCGTTCCGAATTCGGGTGATTGGGATAAGTTGATGATGGATACAGACACACCCGTTGTCATGAAGATGACCAACCATTACTGGATGCCAAACATCGGCGGAGTGGCCGGGATGCTGTTTGTCGGCGCGAACGATTCTTCGAAACACATCTTCCTGCCTGCCACCGGATTCAGCACGGATTCGGATTCAGGCATAAGCAGGGGTTATGGCGGTTTTTATTGGACATGTGTGTCTGATAGCGAAGATGATTCTAAAGCCTATTGCAAAGATCTGAATTCGTCCTATATAAACCCGGCTAGTAAGTCCAAAACGGAGACATGGATGTCTGTCCGCGCCATTTATGACCCTAGTCGTATCACTCCGTAAGCACATTATGATGTCCATAACAAGGCCGGCTAGGTACGCCCAAAGCCGGCCTTTATTGGTAAAAAGGCAGACCTGTCCGGAATACTTGTTATCTTTACAAAGATGAGACGCTTATTGGTCATATTTGCGCTGATGTCGGCGCTGGCGGCGGGGTGCAAGATGCCCGGTCAGGCCGGGCAAGACGAGAAGGGCTTGTGGACCGGGCATGAGGGGTCAGAGTGGCGGGAGATGACGGTGGAGCGGCTGCCGGACATGAACAGCCCGCGGGGGAGCCACCGGACGCTGGCTTTCGGGGAGGAAATCGTGGTGCTGGGCGGGCATACCGACGGGTTCAAGCCGATCGAGACGTCCGAGTACTATGCGGACGGCGCCTGGCACACGGTCCCGATGTTTTATTCCCATATCAACGGCTTCGCGGCGCCGCTGCAGGACGGAAGGGTCCTTCTGGGCGGCGGCAGCGAGCAGGATTTCGGCATCGGGCAGAGCTGGGGCACGGAGGTCTACGACCCCGCGACCCACGCTTTCACGGCCGTCGGCATCATGACGCGGAAGCGCGCGATGTCTTCGGCGCTGACCCTGCCGGACGGACGCGTGCTGATCCTGGGAAACTGGCGCGCCGACGACAGCTGGGAGATCTGGACGCCGGAAGGTGGTTTCGTCCCCGGAGGGGCGCTGTCGCCCGGTTGGGGCGAGCCGTATGTCCTGCCGGCAGGTCCGGACGATTACATCATTTTCGGGCCCTGGGATTCCCTGGGAGAGTCTCCCGGCGGGCGCGTCGATCATCTGGACGGGACGGTTGAGGACGCTCCCCTGCTGGAAGAATGGGATTTGCTGCCCTTTTACTATCATTTCCCGGAACACCTCCAAATCGCCGATTATACCTACCTGATTCCTGCAGTCAGCCGCACCATGGGCGAAGGAACCATCCTCAAGGTCGCTTCCGGCAAGTTTTCCCTGCTGGAGCTGGAGGAGCCGCTCCCTGCTGCGGGGCCGGAGGGCCACCCGATCAGCTGGGGCCAGATCCAAGTCGACCGCCCGGCCCGCCTGGTCTGGGTCCAGGGCTACGACATGGTTTCGGGCGGCATCTGCTTCGCGCGGATTGCCTATGACGCGACCTTCGACGGAGGCAAGGCCTCGGCGACCTACTTCTACGCCGACCCGCCCGAGGACGGTTTCCCGGTCACTTCCGCCCGGCTCCTCCCCGGGGGCCGGCTGGTCCTCGCGGGCGGCACGGACTGGAAGAAGGGCCCCAGCCCGCCCCTGGTCGACAATTTCAAGACCTTCGCGACGGCTTACGTCTTCCATACGGAACAGGCCCGGAAAGCCGGGATTCCCCTCTGGGTCATCCTGGGGAGCCTGATTTTGGTCGGTGGATGTATTTTATTGATTGTCAGGAGTTCAAGAAACAGCAATGAGCAGCCGGAGGCTCCGGAGGATGAGAGCAAGTTGAACCGTAACCTGATGGAGCAGATGAACGCGCTCATCGAAGAGAAGGAACTCTTCCGGCGCAAGGACCTCCGCATCACCGACGTCGCCTCCGAGCTCGCGACCAACAAGACCTATGTCAGCGCCTTCGTGAACAACATGTCAGGCGAAAGCTTCACGACGCTGATCACGCGCTACCGCGTCCAGTACGCCCAGAAACTCCTGCAGGAACACCCCGAAATGCTTCTCGACGACATCGCCGACCAGTCCGGTTTCTCCTCCCGCACCACCTTCTTCCGCAGTTTCAAGGCCGTCACCGGCATGACTCCGCAGGAATGGAAGAAGACGGTACGATAATTGAGAGGCAGTAGATTCGGAATGATAGGTTTAAACGATGAAAAATTATTTCCTTCCGGTGTCTGCGGCCATGATCGTGATGGCCGCGGCACTTTTTTCCCGTCCTGCCATGGCACAGAATAAGGCAGACAGGGACGGGCACGTCCTGACTTCCTTCTGGAAGCAGTACGAAGACGCCCGGAAGGCGGACCGGCCGCAGAAAGAGGCCGAAGTCCTCTCGCAGATCAAGCGGGAGGCGACCCGCCAGCGGCTCAGCGTCGATTTCTACGACGCCGGAAAAGCGTACATCAGCAGCGTGACCCGCCGCGACTGGAAGCAGGGAGACCCGGCCCGCAGGCAGTTCGCCGAGGAGGTGAAGGCCTACGGGGAGCCGATCGTGACCTACCTGTGGATGTCCCAGTACGGCGGCGCCCCGACCGGCGAGCGGATGGACTTCGTCCTGCGGAACCGGGGCCGCTTCGACGAGCGGAACCGGGCGTTCTACGGACGGCTGGGCCTGCTCGACGGATGCCTGCCGGACTTTATCCGCTCCGACTGGGAGTTCGTCCTCTGGGACATGCTGCCGGAACGCTATTTCAGCGCCGCACGCCCGGAGACGGACGAAATCTACCGCGAACTGGCGGCGGAGGTCGGCGGGCGTTACCCGAACGAGGGCCTGCTGGCGTTCTACGTCGCCCGGCGCCTCCCGGATCCCGACCGCCCCGCGGCGATGGAAGCGCTGGCGGAGAAATACGAAGGGACCGCCGTCGCCCTGCTGGCGCGCGAGAACCTCCTGAACCAGGAATTCCACGAGCGCAACCGTGAGCCCGAAAAGGCGGGGGAAGCCTACTGGAAGTCCCTCCACGCGCGCTGCCTCGCCTTTGAGAAAGACCGCGCGGCGATGCGCGGCGATGAGAAGAAAATCAGCGACACCTGCACCGACGTCGAGGACATCCTCGGGCGGCTGACCGCCAAATCCGTCGCCATCCGGATGGACGGGAAGGAAATCAGCGTCGTCCTCCGCAACCTCGCGTCCGCGCAGGTCACGCTGCGCGACGCCGACGGGGACACCAAACTCCGCGAGTGGACCGCGAAGGACCCGCAGCAGCGTTTCTTCCTGCCGGACACGGTCCGGATCCCGGTCGGGGCCCTGCCGGACGGCGTCTATGCCGCCGAAGCGGTCGCCGGAAAGCTCACGACCGATACGCGTTATGAGCAGTATACGCTTTCGATGGCCCTGCGCGAGGACGCGCTCGGAACGGTCTATGTAACGGATTACGAGACCGGCGAGCCGCTCCGCGAGGCCGAGCTCGTGCTCCGGAAGGGCAACGGCGCGCCTGTCATCCGGCGGGTCGCCCTCGACGGCTTCACTCCCCTGCCGCAGGACATGGCAGCCCTCCTGCGCAGCGGCGGAAGCGCGAACTACAGCCTCTTCGCCCGCACCGGCGAAGGGGATGCGATGCGCCGCAGCCCGGAGGTCAACCTTTGGGGCGGCATGCATGTCTGGCGGGAAGAGAAAGCGGACGCCGGCACCTACTGCAACGTCTACCGCGACCGCGGGGCCTACAACCCCGGCGACACGGTGAGCTTCAAGCTCATCGCCTACCGCGGCAACCTGGTGGACGACATCGCGGCTCTCGCGGACGAGCCGCTCGACGTCACGCTGATCGACAGCGAGGGGAACGAGCTCTCGACGCTGAAGCTGACGACCAACGGCTTCGGCTCCGCTTCGGGCACCTTCGCCCTGCCTGCGGGCCTGCGCAACGGCGTGTTCGCCCTCCGGGTCCGGAACCGGTCCCGGCAGCTCGCCTACAGCTCCTTCCAGGTCGATGTATTCGTCCTGCCGACCTTCACGATGCAGTTCGAGAAGGACGACACGTTCTACCGGGTCGGCGACACCGTCGCCGTCCGGGGACGCCTCACGGCCTATTCCGGCCACTCGCTCGCCGGCGCGACGGTCGTAGCGCGCGTGCGCCGCTTCCGCGAGATCGTCTTCGAGAGCGTCGTCGAACCGGAGAACGACGGCCGCTTCACGGTCCGCTTCCCGGCCGGATCGGCCGGCAGCTATTCCGTCGGCGTCACGGTGACGGATGCGACCGGCGAAACCCGGGAATTCTCCACCTATACCTATGTCACGGACCGGATCAGCGTCGCCGCATCGCCGCAGAACGCCGCCGACGGCAGCTTTTCGCTGCCGGAAGCGGAAGAATCCGAGTACCGTCCCTACCGCCGGACGAACATCATCCTTGCGGAGGATGTCCTGAAGGTCGCCCTTGCCGTCCACGACATGGACGGCAAGACGATCCCCGTCCCGGTGAGCTACAGCCTTTCCGGCGCCGACGGCCGCGTGATCCGCAGCGGTCGCGCGGAAAAGGCCGAGACCGTGGAGATGGACCTCGCGGGCATGCCTTCCGGCCTGTACAGCTTCCACGCGGAAGCGACCCTGACGTCGGAGAAAGCCCAGGACATCCACGACGAAGCCCGGTTCTTCGTCCTGCTGCTGCGCCCGGGCGACACGCGCCTGGACGCCGACGTCCGCGACGTCCGGATTTCCGGGCCGGCGGAAGTGCCGGCCGGCGGACAGATCCGGATGCGCGCGGCGACGGCGGACGGCCCGCAGTGGATGGTCGCGACCCTCTTCGGGAAACTCGGAACCATCCTGGAGACCCGGCAGATCCGGCTGGACGGCCAGGCAGGCAAGGACGGATCCCTCGCGGACATCGTCCTCCCCTACAAGGCCGGCTATCCCGACGCCGTCCGGCTCCACCTCTTCTACTTCAAGCACGGCGAAGCCTATACCTTCGAGCGGGAGTATTTCCGCGTCCGGGAAAACCTGGACATCCCGCTGGAAATCACCCGCTTCACCGACAAGACCCTCCCGGGCACGCAATACAGCTTCCGGCTGCAGACCCGCCCGGAGGCGGAAGTCCTCGTGGCTGCCTGGGACAAGAGCCTCGACGCGATCCAGCGGCTCTCCTGGGAGACCGTCCGCCTGAGCCGCTTCTCCCTGCCGTACGTCAGTACGCGGGCGCGCGCCGGCTACGTCAGCGGCGGATACTACAGTGAATTCGGCGACGGAGACCTGCTGCGCAGAGAAATGCGGATGGCGGGGACCAAGGGCGCGCTGCTCGGCGCCGCGCTGCAGGAGGATATGCGGCTCGACAAGGCACCGATGATGGTGGAGGAAGAAGCCGTCGCGTTCAACAGCATGGCGGACGCCGTCGAAGCGGCGGACGAAACGGCGGACGATGCCGCGGACATCGACGTCCAGGCGGCCGGCGTCTCGCTGCGCTCCGACTTCCGCACGGCGCTGACCTTCCAGCCCCACCTGCGTCCGGCGGCCGACGGCTCGCTCGACGTCTCGTTCACGACTTCGGACAAGCTTTCCACCTATTATATATCGGTGTTCGCCCACGATCCGCAGATGCACAACGGAACCCTCCGCCGGGAACTGACCGTCAGCGTTCCCGTCAAGGTCGCGGTCGTGGAACCGCAGTTCCTGCGGGTCGGAGACACCTACGAGCTCGCCGCATCCGTCTCGAGCAACACGACGGAAGATGTCGACGGCACGCTCTGCCTCTATACCTATCCTTCCGCCGACTACGAGCACGCCGAGCCGCTGTCCGTCCAGCGGACGACGCTCCGGGTGCCGGCCGGCGGCACGCAGGCCGCCCGCTTCTCCGTCCGCGTCCCCGCGGCCGGAACGCTCGGCTTCAAGGTGGTCTTCGTCGCGGACGGCTTCTCCGACGGCGTATTCCTGCCGGTGCCCGTCCTTCCGGACGCCCAGACGATTACGGAAGCCCATTCCGCCGTCCTGCGGGCGGGGATGGACCGCGAGGCGCTGCTGCGCGAGCTGCGGGGCCGCTTCGTCAACGTACCGGCCTCCGAAGCCACCCTGTCGGATATCTCCATTCTGGACATGGTCAAGGCGGCGGTGCCCGGCAAGGTCACGCCGTCCGGCAGCGACGTCCTGTCGCTGTCCGAGGCGTACTACGTCGCCCTGCTCGCCTCGCGGCTCGGCACAGGGACGGGGGACGCCGACACGGACGGCCTGCTGGAACGCATCCTCGCCTGCCGCGGCGCCGACGGCGGCTTCGCCTGGTTCGAGGGGATGAATTCCTCGGCGGTGATCACCGCCGTCGTGCTGGAGCGTTTCGCCAAGCTGCGCGACCGCGGATTCACCGTCCCGGACCTGGAGGAAACCGTACTGTTCCTGGACCGCAACCAGTTCACGGAAGAGCTGCCGACCTGGAGCGGATGGATCTCCGATGCGCAGTATATGTATGTACGCGCGCTGTATCCGGACGTCGCGTTCCGCTTCGCGCCGCAGACCCAGACGGGCAAGCGCCGCTGGGCGGAATTCCGGAAGGCGTCGAAGGCCTACCTGACGCCGTCCCGGAAGGACGGGCGCGGACTGGAGGGACAGATCCTCGCGAAGGCGCGCAGGCTCCGCACGCTGCAGCAGCTCTCCGCTTCCACGGAAGGGCTCGCGCTGGCGAAGGCCTGGGGCGCCGGGATGGGCGCGATGAGGCGGATCACCAAGTCGCTGAAGGCGGATACCGTCTCGCTGCTGGAGTATGCGGTCGAGCACCGCGACGGCGGCTGGTATTATCCCAACGCCGTGCTGCCGTGGCGCGGACTGCTCGAGTCGGAGGCCTACGCCCACGCGATGCTCTGCGACCTGCTTTCCAGCCTGGAAGAAGGAGCGGGGGTCGCCGACGGCATCCGGCTGTGGCTGATGCTGCAGAAAGAGACGCAGCACTGGGACGCCGACCCGGCGTTCGTCGATGCGCTGACCTCGATCCTGGACGGATCGGACGAACTGCTCTCGACGCGGGTGCTGGCGCTCAGTGCGACTTACACGAAGCCCTATGCGCAGATCCTCGAAGCCGGCAACGGGATGCGCATCCACCGCAGCTTCTGGCGGGAAGTGACCGTCGAACAGCGCTGGGGCGACCGCACCGTGGAGCGGAATCCGCAGGTGGCGGAGATGCAGCCGATTGCGCCGGGTTCGCCCGTCCGCGTCGGCGACAAGATCGTCGTCCGCTACGAGATCTGGAGCCAGGAGAACCGCAGCTTCGTGCGCCTGGACGCGTTCCGCGAGGCGGCGCTGCGACCGGCGGACCAGCTCTCGGGCATCTTCCGCTTCCGGCCCTACGGGTACCGCAACGTAAAGGCCGACCGGACCGAATACTACCTCGACGTCTGTCCGGAAGAGGACAGCGTGATTACGGAGACGTTCTTCGTGACCCAGGCGGGCACGTTCACGGCTCCGGCGGTCACGATCGAGTCCCTGTACGCTTCCCACTACCGGGCGAACGACGGTTTCAGCGGCGCGCTTGTCGCCCAACCGCTTGCAGATAAAAATTAAATCATTTAGTTTTGTAACAATTATGGACAAAACTATTGAATTGCATTCCAATTTCGTCGTCCGCTACCTGGGCAAGCGTGCCGAGGATTTCACGCGGGACGATATGATCCGCTTCATCCGGGAGAACAGTATCCGGACGGTGGACTTCATGTACCCGGCCGAAGACGGACATGTCAAGACGCTGAATTTCATCATCAATGACCTCGCCTACGCCGAGACGATCCTGTCGGAGGGCGAGCGGGTGGACGGTTCGAGCCTCTTCCCCTCCTTCGTGGAAGCCGCGGGCAGCGACCTGTACGTCATTCCCCGCTACCGGACCGCGTTCATGGATCCCTTCACGGAGATTCCGACGCTCTGCTTCCTCTGCAGTTTCTTCGACAAGGCCGGCAACAAGTCCGACTGCGATCCCCACGGGACGCTGGAGCGCGCGGAACAGGCCCTGGAGGCCTCTACGGGCCTGCAGTTCGAGGCGATGGGCGAACTGGAATACTATGTCATCGCGGACGAGGATCCCGCCTTCCCGGCGACCGACCAGCGCGGCTACCATGAGAGCGAGCCGTTCGCGAAGCTGAACGACTTCCGGCGGGAGTGCATGGACCGCATCGCCAAGACCGGCGGCCGGATCAAGTACGGCCACAGCGAAGTCGGCAACTTCACCCGGGACGGGAAGGTTTACGAGCAGAACGAGATCGAATTCCTGCCGCGCCCGGTCGACACGGCCGCGGACCAGCTCCTGCTGGCCAAATGGGTCATCCGCAACCTCGCCCACCAGTGGGGCCTCGACGTCTGTTTCGGCCCGAAGCTGACCGCCGGGAAAGCCGGCAGCGGACTGCACATCCATATGCGCCTGATGCGCGACGGACGGAACGCGACGCTCGGCGCCGACGGCCGCCTCTCCGCGGAATCCCGCCGCGCCATCGCCGGCCTGATGCTCCACGCCCCGGCCATCACCGCCTTCGGCAACAAGATCCCGACCTCATATTTCCGCCTGGTCCCCCACCAGGAGGCCCCCACGAACATCTGCTGGGGCGACTGCAACCGCTCCGCCCTCGTGCGCGTGCCGCTGGGCTGGTCCTCCGGCACGGACATGTGCTCGAAGGCGAACCCCGCCGAGCCGCCGCAGACGCGGGACACGACCGCAAAGCAGACCTTCGAGATGCGCTCGCCGGACTGCTCGGCGGACGTGTACCAGCTGATGGCGGGGCTGTGCTGCGCCGTCCGCGCCGGGCTGGAGATGCCCGCAGAGGAAGCGCTCCGCGTCGCGGAGGAGACCTACGTCGACGTCGACATCCACAAGCGCGAAGGCGCTTCCCGGCTCTCGGCGCTCCGCTCCCTGCCGGCCTGCTGCGTCCGGTCCGCGGAGGCCCTGCAGGCGGACCGCGCCCTGTTCGAGGCGGCCGGCGTCTTCCGCCCGAAGATGATCGACGGCATCGTCGCCGCCCTCCGCGCCTGCAACGACGAAGGGCTCTGCGACCGCGCCACGAAGGACCCGGCCCTGATGAAGGAGCTGGTAGAGAAATACTTCCACTGCGGGTAAAGTCCCGCACCGGATTCCGCTGGCACCGCCGCCCCGCTCCCGGGGTGGCGGTGTCGCTTTTTTCCTTTTTTTGTTCGCCAGGAGAGATTGGAAAAAACAGTTTTTTTTCGTACTTTTGACGAGATTCGCTGAAAAGTGCAGAAAGAGATTCAAATACATATAACAACAATCAATGAGCATTCAAACAGAAAACATCCAAGCACTGGTCGAGCGCAGAGCCACGGCCAGACTCGGAGGAGGCGAAAAGCGGATTGAAGCCCAGCACAATAAGGGCAAACGCACAGCCCGCGAACGCCTGGCCCTGCTCCTGGACGAAGGGAGCTTCGAAGAATTCGACATGTTCGTCCGCCACCGCTGCACCAACTTCGGCATGGACGCGTCCCACACCGACGGGGACGGCGTCGTGACCGGCAGGGGCACGATCGACGGACGGATTGTCTATGTGTTCGCCCAGGATTTCACCGTGAACGGCGGATCCCTGAGCAAGACGATGTCCGAAAAGATCTGCAAGGTCATGGATATGGCCGTCCGCAGCGGCGCCCCCCTCATCGGGCTGAACGACAGCGGCGGCGCCCGCATCCAGGAAGGCATCGACGCCCTCGCCGGCTACGGTGAGATCTTCGAGCGCAACATCCTCGCCTCGGGCGTCATCCCCCAGATCAGCGGCATCTTCGGTCCCTGCGCCGGCGGTGCGGTCTACTCCCCCGCCCTCACGGACTTTACCCTGATGGTCAAGAACACCTCCTACATGTACCTGACCGGCCCCGCGGTCGTCAAGCAGGTGACCGGCGAGGAAGTGAGCCACGAAGAACTCGGCGGCGCCTCCGTCCACGCGACGAAGAGCGGTGTCGCCCACTTCGCGGCCGAGACCGAAGAAGAAGGAATCGCCCGGATCAAGGAGCTCCTCAGCTACCTCCCGCAGAACAACCTCGAGACCGCGCCGGAAGTTCCGACGACGGACCCGGTCAGCCGCTGCGACGATTCCCTGAATGAGATTATCCCGGACAACGCCAACAAGTCCTACGACATGTACGGCGTGATCCGCAGCATCGTCGATGACGGCAAGTTCCTCGAAGTCCACGCCGACTACGCGAAGAACCTGATCGTCGGTTTCGCCCGCATGAACGGCCAGAGCGTCGGCGTCGTCGCCAACCAGCCCGGCGTCCTCGCCGGCGTGCTCGACGTCAACGCCTCCCGCAAGGGCGCCCGTTTCGTCCGCTTCTGCGATGCTTTCAATATTCCCCTCGTGACCCTGGTCGACGTCCCGGGCTTCCTCTGCGGCACGCAGCAGGAATACGGCGCGATCATCACCAACGGCGCGAAACTCCTCTACGCCTACGGCGAAGCAACTGTCCCGAAGGTGACCGTAACCCTGCGCAAGAGCTTCGGCGGCGCCCATATCGTGATGAGCTGCAAACAGCTCCGCGGCGACGTGAACTACGCCTGGCCGAGCGCCAGCATCGCCGTGATGGGTGCCGAAGGCGCCGTGGACGTCCTCTACGCCAAGGAGGCCCCCGAAGCCAAGGCTGAAAAGATCGAAGAATACAACCGCCTCTTCTGCAACCCTTACCAGGCGGCCGAAAAAGGCTACATCGAAGACGTCATCGAACCGCGCAACACCCGTTTCCGCGTCATCCGCGCCCTCGAAAGCCTGCGCGGCAAGCGCCAGGAAGTTCCGGCCAAGAAACACGACAACCTGCCCCTGTGATGAAAAGAATCCTGTATTGCACCATCCTTGCGCTGCTGGCCGGATTCTCCCTGGGCGCCCAGAACGTCTCGGACATGATCATCTCGGAAGTCCTCGTGGGCAACGAGGATTCCGTCCTGGATGATTTCGGACGCCACACGGACTGGGTCGAGGTCTTCAACACCTCGATGGGTACCGTGAACATTGCCGGATGCTTCTTCACCGATGACCTTTCGGACCTCACGAAGAGTTCCGTCATCAAGGGAGACAACCGGACCAAGATCGGCCCGCAGCAGAGCGCCGTCTTCTATGCCAGCGGCAATTCCCACGAGGGCACCTTCTACCTGAACTTCAAGCTCAGGAAAGGCTCGACCCTGTACCTGGTCAGCAACGACGGCCGGACCGTCGTGGACAGCATCGAGATTCCCGCCGACTATCCCGCCGGCAAGAGCATCAGCAAGTTCCACACGGATCCGGAAGACATCCGCACCCCCTGGACGGATGTCAAGGCCAGCGCCCCGACCCCGATGTCGATGAACGGCGCCACGAACCAGAAGTCCAAGGCTCAGGCCCTCAAGGAGACCGACCCCTACGGCTTTACGCTCAGCCTCACGGCCGTCAGCGTCGTCTTCAGCGCCCTGATCATCCTCTTCATCATCTATAACATTTCCGGTAAGGCCTTCTCCGGCGTCTACAAGCAGCGCCGCGAGGAGCGCCGCAAGCGGAAGGCCGCCAAGGCCGCTGCGCTCGCAGCGCCCGCCGCGGCCGGCATGACGCCGGAAGTCGCGGCCGCGATCGCCATGGCCCTTGACCAGGCGAACGGGAACGAGACCTACGCTGCCATCGCCCTCGCCCTGGACCTCTACCTCGGCGGCGGAATCCACGATGCCGAACCGTTCGTCCTCACCTTCGCCCCGAAGGGCAGCGACTGGAACAACAAAAATCTCAACTTCAGGAAAATACCTAAAAAATGAAAGAATATAAATTCAAGATCAACGGTGGCGAATACAACGTAGCCATCAATTCCGTGGAAGGCAACATCGCCAATGTCACGGTCAACGGTGCCTCTTACAATGTTGAAATGGAAAACGCTCCGGTCGTTCCGGCCGCTGCTCCGGCAGCCGCCCCCGCCGCAGCCGCTGCGCCCGCCCCGGCGGCAGCCGCAGCCCCGAAACCGGCCGGCGCAGGCAAGCCTGTGACCAGTCCGCTCCCGGGCGTCATCATTGAAGTGTCCGTCAAGGAAGGCCAGGCCGTCAAGGCCGGCCAGAAGGTGGCCGTCCTGGAAGCCATGAAGATGGAAAATGAAATCGCCGCCCCCGCGGACGGTACCGTAACCGCGATCCACGTCGCCAAGGGTGACTCCGTCCTGGAAGGCGCCAACATCGTAAGCATTGCCTAATGGAACATATCATCGACAGTCTCGTTCAATTCTGGCAGTTCACGGGCTTCGCGAACATGACCGTCTCGCATATCATCATGATATGCGTCGGCATCCTGTTCATCACGCTCGGTATCCTGAAAGAGTGGGAGCCCCTGCTGCTCGTCCCGATCGGCTTCGGTATCATCGTCGGCAACATCCCGATGTTCCCCGGCCTGAATATCGGCGTCTACGAGGACGGCTCGGTGCTCAACATCCTGTACCAGGGTGTGCGCCAGGGCTGGTATCCCCCGCTGATCTTCCTGGGCATCGGCGCGATGACGGACTTCTCGGCCCTGATATCGCAGCCGCGCCTGGTCCTGATCGGCGCCGCGGCGCAGATGGGTATCTTCGGTGCCTACCTGCTCGCCCTGCTGCTGGGCTTCGCCCCGAATGAGGCCGGTGCCATCGGCATCATCGGCGGCGCCGACGGCCCGACCGCCATCTTCCTCAGCTCGAAGCTCGCTCCGGACCTGATGGGCGCGATCGCGGTCTGCGCCTACTCCTACATGGCCCTCGTCCCCGTCATCCAGCGCCCGATCATGCTCGCGCTGACCACGAAGAAGGAGCGGCTCATCGAAATGAAGAAGCCCCGCCCGGTCAGCCAGCGCGAGAAGATGATCTTCCCCGTCGTCGGCTTCATCCTCACGGCCTTCATCGTCCCGTCCGGCCTGCCGCTGCTCGGCATGCTGTTCTTCGGCAACCTCCTGAAGGAGAGCGGCGTGACCCGCCGTCTCGCCGAGACCGCCCGCGGACCGCTCATCGACGTCGTCACGACCCTGATCGGCCTGACCGTCGGCGCCTCGACCCAGGCGGACAAGTTCCTGACCGGCAACTCGCTGAAGATCTTCGCCCTGGGCCTCACGTCCTTCGTGATCGCAACCGCCAGCGGCGTCCTCTTCGTCAAGCTCTGGAACCTTTTCCTGAAGCCGGAGAACAAGATCAACCCGCTCATCGGCAACGCCGGCGTCTCCGCCGTCCCTGACAGCGCGCGCGTCTCCGAAGTCGTGGGCCGCGAATGCAATCCCAAGAACCACCTGCTGATGCAGGCGATGGCCCCGAATGTCGCGGGCGTGATTGGCTCCGCCGTCGCCGCCGGTATCCTCCTGGGCTTCCTGGGATAGGGTTCTTGCATTTTTGATTCACCTTTTTTATATTTGTAAAGATTCGAACCTTCTTTAAACCACATCGTTCTTTACCCGATTAATAACCATATTACATATGTCAGACAAATTACAGGAACTTACGGAGAAGCTTTACAACGAAGGCCTCTCCAAAGGCAAAGAAGAAGGAAAACAGTTGCTCGCCCGTGCCCGTGAAGAAGCCGACCGCATCATCTCGGATGCGCGCAGTCAGGCGGCCACCATCGTTTCCGACGCCGAAAAGCAGGCCGAAGATGTCAAGAACAAGACGGCCTCCGATCTCAAGATGGCTTCCGCCCAGTGTCTCCAGGCCACCAAGAAGGACATCGAGAACCTGCTGGTGAAAGCCATCGGCGCCGCACCGGTCGAGAAGCAAATGTCCGACCCCGATTTCCTCAAGAAGATCATCCTCGCCGTCGCCGAACGTTTCAGCGCCACCGAGTCCGCCGATCTTGCCCTGTTGCTCCCCGCCTCTCTCAAGAACGAGCTCGAGCCCTGGGTGGAAGGCGAGCTCCGCAAGAAGCTCGGCAGCGGCCTCAAGGCGGACTTCACCAAGAAGGTCGCCGGCGGTTTCAGCATCGGCCCCAAGGACGGTGGCTGGTTCGTCAGCATGACGGACGAAACCTTCGGAGATCTGTTCGCCGAATACCTCCGCCCCGTCACCCGCAAGCTCCTCTTCGGCTAGGCGATGAACAACTACGAATACATCATCGCCAGTCTGCCCGTTCTCCGGCTGGACGACCCCAAGGTCGGGAAAGGTCTGGCGGAGCAGTTGCTCGGAGAAATCCGCAGCCAGCTCTCCGGGCGTGACAACGCCCTGCTGGACTACCTGCTCAGCAGCTACGATCCCGACCAGCTGAACGAAGACTTCTACAAAAGCTCCCTCGCCCACAAGAACCGTTTCGTGCGCGAGTGGTTCGCCTTCGACCTGGACCTGCGCAATGAGGTTGTCGCCTATCTGAACGATTCCCTGGGGCGCGAGAAGGGTCAGGACCAGATCCTGCTGAAGGGACGCGAGAAAGTGCCGTTCCCCGAACGGGCCCAGGCGGACGCCGTCCTCCACGGCACGGACATCCTGGATCGTGAGCGGGGCCTGGACGAGCTCCGCTGGCAGAAAATAGACGAAATCACGCTCTGGGATTACTTCAACATCGACGTAATCCTGGCTTTCGTCTGCAAGCTCAAGATCATCGACCGCTGGCTCCAGCTCGACCCGGAATCCGGTCGGGCCATGTTCCGCAGGCTGGTCGAGGACATCCGTTCCACATACGACAACAAAAAACAGAATATCACGATATGAGTACAACAGGAAAGGTAACGGGCATTGTCTCGAACCTCGTGACCGTGGCCGTTGACGGGCCGGTAGCGGAGAACGAACTCTGCTACATCACCCTCGGAGGCTCCCGGCTTCTCGCCGAAGTCATCAAGGTCAATGGCGACAAAGCCTCGGTCCAGGTGTTCGAAAGCACCCGCGGACTCAAAAACGGCGACAGCGTCGAATTTCTCGGCAAGATGCTCGAGGTCACCCTCGGCCCGGGCCTGCTGTCCGGTATTTACGACGGCCTGCAGAACAACCTCACCACCATGGAGGGCGTCTTCCTCAAGCGGGGCGAGTACACCGACCCGCTCGACCACGCCGCCACCTGGGAGTTCACCCCGATCGCCAAGCCCGGCGACAAAGTCGTCGCCGCCGACTGGCTCGGCGAGGTGAAGGAAGGCTGGCTCCCCCACAAGATCATGGTTCCCTTCTCTTTCGCGGGCGAATACACCGTCAAGGAAGTCGCCCCTGCCGGAAGTTACACCATCGACAAAACCATCGCCGTGCTGACCAACGCCGACGGCGAGGATGTCCCTGTCACGATGACGCAGAAGTGGCCGGTCAAGGTGGCCGTCAAGGGCTACCGTGAGAAGCCGCGTCCCGCCAAGATCATGGAGACGGGCGTGCGCGTCATCGACAGCTTCAACCCCATCGCCGAGGGCGGCACCGGATTCATCCCGGGCCCGTTCGGCTGCGGCAAGACGGTCCTCCAGCATGCCATCGCCAAGCAGGGCGACGCCGACGTCATCGTTATGGCGGCCTGCGGCGAGCGCGCCAACGAGGTCGTGGAAATCTTCACGGAGTTCCCGGAGCTCATCGACCCCCACACCGGCCGTCACCTGATGGAACGTACGACCATTATCTGCAACACCTCCAACATGCCGGTGGCCGCCCGTGAGGCGTCCGTCTATACGGCGATGACCATCTGCGAGTACTACCGCGCCATGGGTCTCAAGTGCCTGCTGCTCGCGGACTCCACGTCCCGTTGGGCCCAGGCCCTCCGCGAAATGTCCAACCGTATGGAGGAGCTCCCCGGACAGGACGCTTTCCCGGTGGACCTCTCCGCCATCATTTCCAACTTCTACGCCCGTGCGGGCATGGTCGTGCTCAACAACGGCCAGACCGGCGCCGTGACCTTCATCGGTACGGTCTCCCCTGCCGGCGGTAACCTCAAGGAGCCGGTGACGGAGTCAACCAAGAAGGCCGCCCGCTGCTTCTACGCCCTTGAGCAGTCCCGCGCCGACCAGAAGCGCTACCCGGCCGTCAATCCGATCGACTCCTACTCCAAATACCTGGAGTACCCCGAAATCCAGGAATACCTCGACACCACGATCCAGAAGGGTTGGGTGGACAAGGTCCTCAAGGCCAAGAACATCGTCCGCCGCGGCCGCGAAATGGCCGACCAGATCAACATCCTGGGCGACGACGGCGTGCCGATGAGCTACCACGAAGCCTTCTGGAAATCCGAACTCGTAGACTTCGCCTTCCTGCAGCAGGACGCCTTCGACAACATCGACGCCCTCTGCCCGATGGAGCGCCAGAAGTATATGCTTGACTGCATTCTGAACATCTGTGACCGCAGCTTCGAATTCGAAAACTTCGAGGAGTGCCGGACCTTCTTCAAGGATCTGATCAACACCCTGCGCCAGATGAACTACACGGAATTCCAGAGTCCCAAGTTCCACGAATACGAGCAGAAGCTCAAATTACAACTCTCCTGATCTATGGCAACGAAAGCATTCCAACGCACATACACGCAGCTCCAGGCCATCACCAAGGCCACGGTCACCCTCAACGCGAAGGGCGTATCGAACGATGAGCTGGCCACGGTCGGCGGCAAGCTGGCCCAGGTCGTCAAGACCAAGGGCGACAGTGTCACCCTCCAGGTATTCTCCGGCACGGAAGGCATTCCGACCAACGCCGAGGTCTCCTTCCAGGGCGCGCCCCCTACCCTCCGCGTGAGCGACCAGCTCGCCGGACGCTTCTTCAACGCCTACGGCCATCCGATCGACGGAGGTGCCGATATCGAAGGCGAAGAGCGTGAGATCGGCGGTCCGTCCGTCAACCCGTACAAGCGCCGCCAGCCCTCCCAGCTGATTCCGACCGGTATCGCCGGCATCGACCTCAACAATACCCTGGTCTCCGGCCAGAAGATCCCGTTCTTCGCCGACCCGGACCAGCCGTACAACCAGGTAATGGCGGACGTGGCCCTGCGCGCCGACGTGGACAAGATCATCCTCGGCGGTATGGGCCTGAGCAACGACGACTACCTCTTCTTCCGCCACAGCTTCGAGGCTGCGGGCGCCCTGGACAAGATTATTTCCTTCGTCAACACGACCGAGGAACCGCCGGTGGAGCGCCTGCTGATCCCGGACATGGCCCTGACCGCCGCCGAGTATTTCGCCGCGGACAAGAACGAGAAGGTACTCGTCCTGCTGACGGATATGACCCTGTATGCCGACGCCCTGTCCATCGTGTCCAACCGTATGGACCAGATTCCGTCCAAGGACTCGATGCCGGGCTCCCTGTATTCCGACCTCGCCAAGATCTATGAGAAGGCCGTTCAGCTGCCCAGCGGCGGTTCGATTACGATCATTGCCGTGACCACCCTGAACGACGGCGACATCACCCACGCCATCCCGGACAACACCGGTTACATCACGGAAGGCCAGCTCTTCCTGCGCGCGGATCCGGATACGGGCAAGGTCATCGTCGATCCGTTCCGCTCCCTGTCCCGACTCAAACAGCTCGTGCAGGGCAAGCAGACCCGCGAGGACCATTCCCAGGTGATGAACGCAGGCGTGCGCCTGTACGCAGACGCCCAGAACGCCAAGACCAAGCTCGAGAACGGCTTCGACCTGTCCGACTACGATCTCCGCTGCCTTGACTATGCCAAGGAATACGCCGTCCGCCTGCTCTCCATCGACGTCAACATCACGGTGGAGCAGATGCTGGACACCGCCTGGGAGATCTTCGCCAAATACTTCTCGCCTGCCGAGACCGGTATCAAACAGGCACTCGTCGACAAATACTGGAAAGCCTCCTAACCCTACCTATGGCAATCAAGTTTCAATACAACAAGACGTCTCTGACGAATCTAGGCAAGCAGCTCAAAGTACGCCAGAAAGCACTGCCGACCCTGAAGAACAAGGAGTCGGCCCTGCGTTCGAGCGTGCTGGAGGCTAAGAAGGAGTCCGAACGGCTGGCCAGTGAGTTGGAAGCATCCCTGAAGCGGTACGATTACCTGGCCGCGCTCTGGAACGAATTCGATCCGGGGCTGGTCCGTATCGTGGACGTCGACCTGCGCACCGTCAAGGTGGCAGGCGTCAAGACGCCCAAGCTGGATGAGATCCACTACGAGATCCTGCCCTTCAACGCCTTCATCAAGCCGGCCTGGTATGCCGATGGCGTGGCCATTCTCAAAGAGCTCTCCCGGCTTGGCATCGAGTCCGAAGTCTTCGAGGAGAAGCGCCGGATCCTGGAGTTCCAGCGGAAGAAGACCACCCAGAAGGTGAATCTGTACGAAAAGGTCCAGATTCCCGGCTACAAGGAGGCCATCCGCAAAATCAAGCGGTATATGGAGGACGAGGAGAACCTCTCCAAGGCCTCTTCCAAGATCGTCAAGAGCAGACACGCTGCAGAAGAAGAGGAGGAACAGGCATGATCGAGAAAATGACACGCTACAACTTCATCCTCCTCGGAGGTGAAGAAGAGAAATTCCTCGCCGACCTGCAAGAGCTGGGCGTCGTGGACATTACCCGGTCCTTCAAGCCCGTGGACGACGCTTCCAACGAGCTCCTGCTCAAGGCAGAAAGCCTCAAGAACGCCGTGACTTTCCTGGGAGTCCAGGATTTTCCCGACGTCACGCCCCTCCCGGTGTCCGCCGAGGACCCTGCGGAAGAGACCGCCTTGCTCCAGCGCCGCCTGCAGGACGTGCGCTTCAAGCTGGAAGCGGCCCGCAAGGAGTATTCCCTCCGCAAGCCCTGGGGTACTTTCAACCAGGCTGACTTCAATGAACTGGAGCGGCGCGGCTACAAGACCCGCTGGTACTGCGTCTCGAAGAAAGTGTTCTCCGAGGCCTGGGCCGAGCAAGTCCCCCTCCAGGTCATCCACGAAGAGAACAACCTCATTTGGTTCGTGACCGTCTCTGACGACCCGGACTACAGTTTCCCTGTCCAGGAGATCACCGCCCCCGGCGGAGACTACACGGCTTCCGAGGAGCTGGTCCGGCAGTACGAAGACGAGCTCGCCGAAGTCAAGGGACACATCCTCGGCCTCAAGGAGAACATCCCCGCGATCGAGCAGAAGAGCGCACAGCTCCTGAACGACCTCGACATGTACCTGGCCGGCAAAGGCTCGGAATCCGCGGTCGAGGGCTATGTAACCCTCTTCGAGGGCTTCGCCCCCGTCGAGGAGGACGAGAAGCTCGCGAAGGCGTTCGACGCGATGGATGCGCTCTGGTACAAGGCGGAAGCGAAGGTAGAGGACAATCCTCCTATCAAGCTGAAAGGCAATAAGTTCACGAGAATGTTCTCCGTGCTGACCGACATGTACGGACGTCCCCAGTACAACGGCTTCGACCCGACGCCGTACATCTCCATCTTCTTCCTGCTGTTCTTCGCCTTCTGCATGGGCGACGCCGGCTACGGTCTCGTCCTCGTCATCGCAGGCCTCCTGCTCAAAAAGGTCAAGAGCTTCGCGGACACGGCTCCGCTCGTCGTCACCCTGGGCCTCGCCACAATCGTGGTCGGCTTGATCTTCCATACCTTCTTCTCGGTCGACCTGCTGAACATGGCCTGGATTCCGGACGGTCTGAAGAAGTTCATGCTACCCTCCAAAATTGCCGGCTACGACGGCACGATGGTCCTCGCCCTCGTGGTGGGCGTCGTCCACCTCAGCGTCGCGATGGTCGTCAAGGCCATCTACGCCACCAAGCACAACGGCATCTCGAAGTCGCTCGGCGTGTGGGGCTGGACCCTGCTGATCGTGGGCGGTTCCGTCGTGGGCGCCATTGCCCTCGCCGGCGTGATGGACAGCGCGGTCACGAAGTGGGCCCTCATCGGCCTGGGCATCCTGTCCGCACTGTGCATCTTCTTCCTCAACGACCTCAAGCGCAATCCGCTCATCAACATGGGAGCCGGACTGTGGGACACCTACCAGACGGTCACCGGCCTGCTGGGCGACCTGCTGAGCTACCTGCGCCTGTACGCCCTCGGACTCGCCGGCGCGTTGCTCGGCTTCGCCTTCAACTCCATCGCACAGACGGCCCTGGGAGACGGCGGCAGCATCGTCGGCTGGATCGGTTTCATCCTCATCGTCGTGATCGGACATACCCTCAATATCGCGATGTGTGCCCTGGGCGCCTTCGTGCACCCGCTCCGTCTCAATTTCCTGGAGTTCTTCAAGAATTCCGGCTACGAGACCAGCCCGCGCAATTACATCCCTTTACAAAAAACAAACAATAATCAATAATTCATCATTATTATGCTTAACATTTTACTTGGTTATCTCGGCCTGGGTCTGGTGTTGATCCTGGGCGGCATCGGCTCTGTCATCGGCACGACTATCGCTGGCAACGCAGCGGAAGGTGCGCTGAAAATCAAACCGGAAGGATCCGGTAACTATCTGGTGCTCTCCGCCCTCCCGGCGACCCAGGGCATTTACGGCTTCGTGGCCTTCTTCCTTATGCTGAGCAAGATGACCTCCGATCCGCAGGGCAATGGCATGATCGTTTTCGTGATCGGTACCTGCGTCGGCCTCGTCTGTCTGCTCTCCGCCATTCGTCAGGCACAGGTCTGCGCCAACGGTATCGTCGGTATCAGCCAGGGCCACAACGTGTTCACCAACACGCTGATCTACGCCGCCCTTCCCGAGTTCTACGCGATCCTCGGTCTGGTCGGAGCCCTGATGGTGTAATCAGAAAAAGCAGCCTTCCGGGCTGCCGGAACAAAGATTTTGGAACCTGCTGCCGGTTTGGTCCGGCGGCAGGTTTTTTATTCTATGGGATTTTTCCTAAATTTGTCTGATTAGCCAAAAAACTGAAGATGGGAAAAGTCATCGCCATAGCGAACCAGAAAGGCGGCGTGGGCAAGACCACGACGGCCATCAACCTTGCGGCCTCCCTGGCCGTCCTGGAGAAGAAAGTCCTCATCATCGACGCCGATCCCCAGGCGAACACGACCTCCGGCCTGAACTTCCCGCCGGAAGACGGCCAGAAGCGGACGCTATACGAGCTGATGATCGGGGAAATCGGCGTCGAGGACACCCTCGTCCAGACCGAGATCGCAGGCCTCCACCTCATCCCCTCCCACATCAATCTCGTCGGCGCGGAAATCGAGATGCTCGACTTCGAGGACCGGGAATCGGCCCTGAAGAAGGCGATCGCCCCGGTGCGCGACGCGTATGACTACATCATCATCGACTGCTCCCCCTCCCTCGGCCTCATCACGATCAACAACCTCGTCGCCGCCGACTCCGTCATCATCCCCGTCCAGCCGGAATTCTTCGCGCTGGAAGGCCTCGGGAAGCTCCTCCAGACGATCCGCATCGTCCAGGGCGGCGTCAATCCCACGCTCACGATCGAAGGTTTCGTAATCACGATGTTCGACGGACGCACCCGTGTCCACACCCAGGTCGTGAACGAGCTCCGCGAGCATTTCGGTGACATGGTCTTCAAGACCATCATCCAGCGCAACATCCGCCTGAGCGAGGCCCCCTCGCACGGCAAGCCCATCATCCTGTACGACGTGATGAGCAACGGCTCGAACAACTACCTCAACCTCGCGAAGGAACTGCTTGACAAAAACCACTGATATGACTGCTAACAAGACCCCCCGGGGACTTGGCAAAGGCCTCGGAGCCCTGCTGGGCGACGCCGACATCGAGAGCATCCGCAAGCCCGTCGGCTACGTAAACAAGGAGATTGTCGGGACGAAACCCCGGCAGGACACGGCCGACATCCTCCGGATCCCGGCGGAACTGATCGTCCCGAACCCGTTCCAGCCGCGCAGCAGTTTCGACGAGGAAGCCCTCGCCGAACTTGCGGAGAGCATCCGTACCCTCGGCCTGATTCAGCCGGTCACCGTCCGCAAGTCCGCAGACGGCCTGTATCAGATTATCAGCGGTGAACGCCGCTTCCGTGCCTGCCGCCTGGCCGGCATGGAGATGATTCCGGCCTATATCCGCGACACCGACGACCAGGGCATGCTCGAGATGGCGATCGTCGAGAACATCCAGCGCGAGGACCTCGACCCGATCGAGATCGCGCTGAGCTACCAGCGCCTGATCGAGGAGTGCCACCTGACCCAGGAGCAGCTCGCCGGCCGCGTCGGGAAGAAGCGTTCCTCCGTCACGAACTACCTGCGCCTCCTCGGCCTCCCGGCCCGCGTCCAGCACGACCTGAAGGTCGGCCTCGTCAGCGTCGGCCACGCCAAAGTCATCCTCGGCGTGGACGACCCGAAGATCCAGGAAGACCTGAGCGACCAGGTCATCCGCGGCGGCCTCTCCGTCCGCCAGCTCGAGGACCGGGTGCGCGCCCTCGGCCGCAGCGCCCAGCCGCAGGACGGCGAGGAGCAGGACCTCCCGGAAAACTACTACCGGATCCTGGAACACATGGGCCGCATCTTCGGCGACAACATCTCCCTGAAGCGCTCCCCCTCCGGCAAGGGCAGCATCACCCTCCGCTTCAACTCCGACGCCGAGATGGAAGAGCTCCTGAAAGTGCTTGAACGCCAATGATGAAACGGCTTCTCATAGTACTGCTGCTGCTCGCTGCGTTCGCGCCGCGGGCCGCTGCGCAGTTCAAGTCGGAAGCCTTTTCCCAGAACGATTACGGGGAGGATGCGGATTCCCAGACCGACTCGGTCAAGACGCTGTTCTCCCTGAAGGAGTATTTCGGCGGCCTGCTCCACCGCAACGACCTCAAGATCGGCAACATGTTCGGCGGATCGACCGTCTTCGTCGGCGGCAGCCAGATCTACAACCGCGACTACTGGAAGCTTCCCATCGTCTACGGCGGCCTCGGCGCGACGATCGGGATGGGCTTCAAGTACCGGAAGGAAGAGAATACCCGGATGAGCACGCTGATGTTCGCGGGCGCGGGCCTCATCTACTGGGGCACGCTGATGGACGGCGTCGTCAGCTTCGACGGCGGAGGGAAATACCCCCACCCCGGCAAGGCGACGCTCTACTCGCTCCTGCTGCCCGGCCTGGGGCAGCTCTACAACGGCGAAGGCTGGAAAATCCCGATCTACTGGGGCGGCCTGCTCGGCGCCTGGCATTTCCTCGACCTGAACCAGACGAACTACCAGCGCTACCGCCGCATTTACCGCGAAGCGACCGACCCGGAGACCGTCTACGACGGCCCGATCAGCGCGGAGACGGCCCTCTACTACCGCGACATCTACCGGCGCTACCGGGATTACTCGATCCTCGCCGTCGCCGCCTTCTACCTGCTGCAGGTCATCGACGCCAACGTCTTTGCCTATATGCAGAATTTCGAGGTCAACGATGACCTGTCCCTGCGGGTCAGCCCCGCCCTGATCACCCCCGACAACGCATACGCCTTCCAGAGTCCGGGCGTCGGACTCCGGCTCGGCCTGACCTTCTGAGTTATGAGCATCCGCCGCTTCCTTCTCCTCCTCGCCGCCCTGCTGTGCCTCTCCGGCACGGCCGGCGCCCAGATACTCCTGGGCCGCGGCGCGCGTGCCGCGATGGAGAACGCGGAGGCGGAGAACGCCGCCCTGCGGGCGAAGGTGGACTCCCTGCTGGAGGTGATCGAAGCGCTCCGCTCGCTGGAAATCACGGAGGCGGAGGAGCAGGAGGAAGCGCTCGCCCCGGTCGTCGAGTATACCGCCCAGCTCACGGACAGCCTCCTGGGCCAGTGGTACCGGGACCGCCTCGCCCAGGACGAAGTCATCACGGAGAACCTGGACAGCGTCTCCTTCGTCTCGAACGTGCCCGATTCCGTGCTGATCGCGCGCCTGGAGCGGATGAACGCGTATATCACGCTCCCCTTCAACGAGACCGTGAAGAACTACATGATCCTCTATTCCGAGAAGATGCCGACGAAGATGGGCCGGATCCTCGGAATGGCGAATTACTACATGCCGATCTTCGAGGAGGCCTTCGCCCGCTACGAGATGCCGCTGGAGCTCAAGTACATGGCCATCATCGAGTCCGCGCTCGACCCGACCGCCCGTTCGCGGGCCGGCGCCCTCGGCATCTGGCAGTTCATGTACACGACCGGCCGCAGCTACGGGCTGAAGATTACCTCCTACATCGACGAGCGGATGGATGTCGAGAAGGCCGCCGACGCGGCTGCGCGCTACCTGATGGACGCCTACCGGATCTTCGGCGACTGGTGCCTGGCGATTTCCTCCTACAACTGCGGCGCCGGCAACGTCAACAAGGCCATCCGCCGCGCGGGCGGCAAGCGTGACTTCTGGTCCATCTACCCCTACCTCCCGCGGGAGACCCGCGGCTACATGCCCGCCTTCGTCGGCGCGATGTACGCGATGACCTATTACAAGGAATACGGCCTCGTGCCCGCCCCGACCCCGCTCCCGATCGCGAGCGACACCCTCGAAATCCACCGCAACCTCCACTTCAAGCAGGTCAGCGAGGTGGTCGGCGTCCCGATCGAGCTCCTTCGCGAGATGAATCCGCAGTACATCCACGACATCATCCCCGGCGCCGGCGGCTCCTGCATCCTCAAGATCCCCTTCGAGTACACCGGCAACTTCATCGAGCACGCCGACACCGTCTATGCCCACAAGGCCGATTCCCTGATCAGCGAGAAGGTCATCAAGAACATCGCGGAGGGCGGCAACGGCAGCGGCGCCGTCATTTACCGCGTCAAGTCCGGCGACAACCTCGGCAAGATTGCCCGCCAGTACCACGTCAGCGTCGCCCAGCTGCGCCGCTGGAACGGCATCAGCGGCTCGATGCTCCGCATCGGCCAGCGGCTGACCGTCTACCCCGGCGGCAGCGGTGCCCCGGCGGCGTCCGCGTCTTCTTCCGCGACGGCGAAGTCCGCCTCCGCGGCGTCCGGCAGCCAAACGGCGCAGAGCAGCGCCCCGAAGGTCTTCGGCTCCGGCAACTATACGGTCTATACGGTGAAATCCGGCGATTCGCTCTACTCGATCGCCAAGCTGTTCCCGGGCGTCAGCGCGAACGACATCATGAGTTTCAACGGGATTACGAGCAGCATCAAGCCGGGCATGCAGCTCAGGATTCCTTCGGCCAAATAGCGCAGACGCGCCGCACGGCCAGCCCCATCAGCCAGCCCCAGAACAACCCGACCGCGATGCCGACCAGGACATCGCCCAGGTAATGCTTGCCGGCAAAGATCCGGCTGGCGGAGACAAGAAACGCCCAGACGAAGATGAACCAGGCATAGCCGCGCAGCGCCGGGCCGCGGCGCTCCTGCAGGCGGAAGCACTGCAGCGAGCAGAGCGCAAGGCCGAACGCGTTGGCGGCGTGGGCGCTGAAGAAACCGAAGAAACTCCCCCGCCCTTCCAGGATATGGAGCCCGCCCCGGAGCATCCGGAGGCTGTAGCAGGGCCGCAGGCGGCCAACGGAGTACTTCAGCAGGTTGGCGCTCTGGTCGCAGAGGACGATGGTCAGCGCGATGCCGAGCGTGCAGGCCAGGGCTTTCTTCCAGCCCAGGCGGCGGACCAGGAAGAGGATGAGGAGCGCATACATCGGGAACCAGAACGTCTTGTCCGAAAAGAGCTGCCACAGCCCGTCCGTGAAGGGGCTGTGGAGGCTGTTGATCTGCAGGGAGAGATCCTGGTCCAGGGTATGGAGGGCGCCCGTCATCGGTTCAAGGTCTTCCAGAGGAGGTCCTTGAGTTCCTTGAGGCCCAGCTGGCTGAAGGAGGAGATCAGGACGTGGGGGATGCCCTTGGGGAGGCGCCGGACGAGCTTTTTCCGGGCTTCCTCGTCGAGCAGGTCACACTTCGTTACGGCGAGGACGCGGTCCTTGTCGAGCAGCTCCGGGTTGAATTCCGCGAGCTCGCCGAGCAGGGTCCGGTACGCGGCGGGGATGTCCTCCTCCTCGGCGGAGACCATGAAGAGCAGGACGGCGTTGCGCTCGATGTGGCGCAGGAAACGGATGCCGAGGCCCTTGCCCTCGTGGGCGCCTTCGATGATGCCGGGGATGTCGGCCATCACGAAGGAGCGGTCGTCGTAGTAGTTCACGATGCCGAGGTTCGGCTCCAGGGTCGTGAAGGCGTAGGAGGCGATCTTCGGCTTGGCCGCGGTAAGGGTCGCGAGCAGCGTCGATTTTCCCGCGTTCGGGAAACCGACGAGGCCGACGTCGGCGAGGACCTTGAGTTCGAGGATGAACCAGCCTTCCTCGCCCTCGCCGCCGGGCTGGGCATAGCGGGGCGTCTGGTTGGTGGCAGACTTGAAATTGTTGTTGCCGAGGCCCCCGCGGCCGCCGCGGCAGAGGATGCATTCCTCCCCCGCTTCGAGCAGTTCGGCGCGCTTCTCGCCGGATTCGGCGTCCTTGACCACGGTCCCGAGCGGGACTTCGAGGACGATGTCCCCGCCGTTCTTGCCGTGGGCGAGGGCCGCGCCGCCCTTGCCGCCGTCCTCCGCGCGGACGTGCTTGCGGTACTTGAGATGGATCAGCGTCCAGAGCTGCGGGTTCGCCCGCAGGATGATGTGGCCGCCGCGGCCGCCGTCGCCGCCGTCCGGGCCGCCTTTCGGAACATACTTCGCCCGGTGGAGGTGCGTCGATCCCGCGCCCCCGTGCCCGGACGCGCAGAAGATCTTGACATAATCGATGAAGTTGCTGTCTGCCATAACCTTCCTCTTTCCGACAAAGATAATGATATTTCCGCATTCTCCTCCCCTCACAGCGATTCTCGATTGTGCGCCGCGGGTAGCAGCCAGCGCAACCGTGTCCTTGGCCTTCATGGCGGCCCTGATATCTTCTTGAATCTGTTGTTCCAGAATAATATCTTTCGTTTTAATTTTAACAATACTCTCCGTATTCGCATCCGATGTTCTCTGCATGGATGCGGTCGATAAGGGTCCCCTGATGGTCGAACAGCTGGATGGTCCCGATGCCGTTGCCACCGTTCCAGAGGCGATTGTGACGCTTCTGCCCGTCCGGAGCCTCGTAGTTCACCAGGAGCATGTCCGCCTTCTCACAGGTGATGTCCGAAATCATCTTCCCGGATATGCTCGACTGCTCGACATGCCAGATGATCAGTGTGTCGGTTTCCCGGCAGTCGAACTTCGTTTTCACACCGGTCCATACCTTCGAGAAGTTGAACTCGAAGGGCTTCCCTTCATACCAGAAGGCCGACAACAGACGGCGAGGAAGAGCTAGACGGCCTACCTTGGGCCTCCCTCCGCCGATATCGAAGACGCTGTCTGTCAGCTTCTTCCCCGTGAGCTCACTGGTAAGATTGTTGGATGAAAGCCATACCCAGGGGCTGGTGAAATCCTTGCCCCAGTTCTTGTCGGCATAACCGTAGCAGTCTTCGGGACGCACAAGGAAGCGACGGCCGTTCCAGATGACCTCCCCCTCGAACGCGGTCTTCATCCCTTCGGCGTGCCAGAACATCTCGAAAGCCTCGGCCTTGCGGAACACCTCGTCTGCACCAAAGCCCACGTTGAAGGCCGTTATCTTTCGGATCTTGAGGTCCCACGACATCTCTCCATCCTGGCACATCCACTCAGGATGTGCTGCGGCATCCGTAACCTTGACATGACCGCGGGTGCGGTCCTCAGTGAGGAAGCAGTCGTCGGCCTCGATGCTGAAGGGCACGCCCCAGTCCACCCGGATGCGCTTCCAGCCCCAGAAACGGTGCAGCTGGGCTGCGTCTTCGCCCCAGGCCCCGGCCTTGACCATGAGGTAGGACGGCTTCCGGGGTTCCCCGGGGACCTGGCCGAAGACAGGCTCATCCCCGCCGAGGGCAGGATTACAGAGGAAGAACTCGATGAAGAAAGGTTTGGCTGCACCTGTCTCAGCATCGTATCCGGTGAAAGAATGCCACCACCAGTCATAGCCTTTCCGGGCCTGGGCCCCGAAGAGCTGGCAGGCATCGCGTGAAATATCGTGTTTGTTGAACATTTTCAAACGTATCTTTTCTGTACTGACTTGTTCTCAGCAATACTCAGTCCACGACTTCCCTACTGTCATTTTGGCGTAAAAAAGGGCGCAGCCCTTCATGACTGCGCCCTTTATACCAATAGCTGTGGCGTCAGAGATTATTGTATCTCAATCTGCTTGACGGCCTTCTGGACATCCGCTTTCTCCTTCTTGGGGATGTGGACATTCAGCACACCGTGCTCCACCTTGGCTTCAATCTTGTCGGCCTCAGCATCCTCGGGAAGCGTAAGCATCTGCTGGAACTTCTCGTAGGAGAATTCGCGGCGGAGGTAGCGGCCGTGGCGCTTCTTCTCGTTGTTCTCGGCCTTCTTTTCCATATTGATGACAAGGTTGTTGTCCTCGTCCACATGGACCTGGAAGTCCTCTTTGGTGAGACCCGGAGCGGCAAGCTCCACGTCGTACTCTTTTTCGTTTTCAATTACATTGATGGCCGGAGCGGTGTAGTTTGTCCTTTCCATCCAGCTGTTGTCGAAGAAGTCGTTGAAGATGTCAGGCAACCAACTTTGATTCCTTCTAATCGTAGGTAACATAACAAAATCATTTTAAACATTCTTCGGTTTCGGGTCCTTACGTGGCCTTCCGTCCGGGTTCCTCATCGGAACGCCTAAGGACATTGCAAAGCTGGGACCAGTGCCGGGATGATGGACTTTTTGTCACCATAGAAATGACAAATAGTCCATTTTGTGGACATTTTGTCCACCGTGTCCACCGTGTCCACTCCGTCCACCGGTGGACAAAGTGGACGGATGGGTTTAGGCCGATGCCAATGATCCGGGCCGATGGTGCCCTGTTCCAGCGGCAGTGCCGATGCCAAGGCCGATAAAGGAAGCGGTGTGCAAGTCTGTGCCGGAGCAAGTCCGCCACAGACTTGCACCCTCTCTTCCCCCGGCCCCCAAGGGAGATAATCGCCCGGGAGCGACAGTGCCAGCGCGGGCGTTGTGCCCCGAATCCCGCTTTCCATAACATAATCCCATCGGGATTAAATTAAAGACAATATAAGTAACTGATTATCAATCTACGGCTTAAACGAAAATTATCAAACGCACAACGGACGCACAACAGAAAACCTCGCACTGAATTCTGACGTTCGTGCGAGGTCTGACGGGTGTGTTTCCGTTGTGCAAATATGGGAATTGTTGTGCGAATTTCCAAATCCCCTACCAAAGAAAACCCGCCGGAATCTCTCGACTCCAGCGGGCGTTCGGTTTAGGTTCCGTCTTCTCAGACGTGAGAGGCTTAGGCCCCAGCGGTCCACGAGGTCTCGGCCAGCATGGTTCCGGACTTCTCGCCGGTGCTGGAGTTGACGTAGTAGTAGCGGAAGAAAATCTTCGGAGCCGCAGCGCTGGGAGCACCGTTCTTGGCCACGTAGTCGGCACGGATGTCGATTGCAACGGCGGTAGGCTCTTCGACCATCTTGATGGCGGAAGCCTTGCTGTGGGCACGGCTCACGCCGTTGGACTGGCCTTCGGTGGCCTCAATGACCAGGAAGATGCCGCCGTTGTCGGCGAGGGCCTGGTCCAGCTTGAAGGTGAAGGTGTCGCCCTGGCACACGATGGTGGCGCTGGACGGGTTCTCTACGCCCAGGAGCGTGGGCGGAGTGGTCTCGGGCTGGCCGCCGCAGGCGACGATCCAGTAGTTGAGACGGGTGAAGAGGTTGGCACCCGAGATCTTGCCCTTGGTGCCCAGGACGCTGCGGGCCTCCTGGCTGAGGGCGAGCTTGTTCCACGCCAGGATCTTGTCGTTGGGCAGCGTCTTCCACATGGTGGTAAGGCGCTTGAAAATGCCCTTGACATTTGCCTGGTCGCTGGTACGGACACTGCCGCCGTATCCGCGGTTGCGGATGTACTTGCGGTTCTTCACTTTGGCTGCGGTCACGCCCTTGGCGCTGCCGCTCATCTCCTCGAAGGCGATGGAAGGAATGTACTTCATAGTGGTTTAGGATTTGAAGTGGTTGATAATAAGGAATATAGAGTAGATTACTACTATCGCAATCAACACGAGGGCAACAACCCCGAGTTTCATTTTGAAAGACTGCCACCAGGTCAGCTTCTTCTCCACCTCGACCGTCACCGTCTGGACCTTGTCCCTGAAGACCAGGGAGTCCCGGTAGACAATCTCTTTCTCCACGACCACTGGCCGGCGGACGGGCTTTGTCTCCAGCGAGTGGTGCAGGATTCCGGCGGAGACAACGGCTTCCGACTTGGCGAATTCGTTCTCCAGTACAGAGACCGTGTCCAGTGTGGCCACCTTCTCCACAATGACCGGCAACTCCACATAAGCGGTGTCGGTCACTTTCTCCACCACGGTGCGGACTTCTACCTTGGTACTGTCCGTCGAAGGAAGCTGGCGGACAGTACTGCAGGCAGAAGCGGTGAGCAGAAGAAGGAGTGGCAGGTAGTATTTCATAGGTAGGTTTAGTCGTTGGTCTTGCGTTCGTTCTCGATAACGTCTCGGAGTTCAGCCTCGAACTTCCGGAACTTGACATCGTAGGAAGCCTTGACGCCCAGGATAGCCCCGCAGAGGACGAGCAGCTCGCTCACAATCGAGATGGCGGAGTTCGCAATCTCACCCAGCGGCGGGATGAAGAACAGGCACACGGAGGCAATCAGGACGCCGCTGCTGAAGCTGGCCACGGCGATGATGCCCTGAAGGCGCGTGAGTTCTATTTTCTTCCTCTGAGACATGGCGTCAAACCTTGCTATTCTTCAACGGGCTCGGGTGCAGGCTCCTCTCCCTCCCTCACGAGGAAGGCGAAAGCAAACGGTTCGCGGCCGGTATCCCAGAAGCCCATGACACGGCGGTCCATCGTGAAGATCTTGTTCTCGATGTGGCACTCTCCCATGCCGAAGCAGTTCTGGTGAAACTGGTTTCCGCCTCCGGGGACCGGAACATCCGCAGTGACGTTCGCCGGCATCTGCTCGAACGTTGCTTCCCACGGGAGATCCCTCTGGGCGTAAGAACAGCTGGAGAACTGGAGGTGCATGAACACCCAGTGGTCGAACACCACAACGAAGGTGTCGCTGGAGAACCGCAGATAGTTGCCCTCGGTCGTGACCGTGAGGCGCTGCTTGGTTCCCTTGATGGCGTTGGCTCCCTGGTTGAGCTGTGCGTACATCGTGACAAAGTAGAGCGTCAGGGGGCCGTTCTGGTCGAACCAGGGCTGCTTTTCCACGACGATGGTATTCTTATCCTTGATCCAGGACTTGAGCACCGTGCCACCGTCATAGATGGCGTCACCCCAGCTGTAAGACTGCGTTTCGATGAAGCGTACGAAAACGCCGCCGATGGTGCTACGGTCGATAGTCAGGTCAGGAACGGTAATCTCCAGCTGCTGGCAGGCCTGGTATGCCGGATTGGTAGGATCAAACGTGACTTTCGCATTGAGAACCACGTAATTGGGGGCCTGATAGTCCTTGAACTGGATCTGGCCCGCACCGAAATTATTGCTGATACTGTTGAACATAACTGTGGTCTCCTGCATTTAGTAAATGATTCCGGTTCCGAAGACTTCCGTCTTGGTGTAGTAAGGACCGCCACGATGGGCAAAAGTTAGCTGGGACTTGCCATTGCGGTTGTACATATACACCAGGTAGGACTGGGCATTGATGTGGCCGTCATCGTCATTGGAACGGCCGATGCACATTCCCGTACCGACAACCTCTGCAGGAAGCTGCTGGTCCAGATAGACCTCAGAGCTGGCCACGTTGCTGTGGCCCAGGCACTGGGCGTCGAACTGTGCCACGGGAGCACCGGTAGAGAAGTCCACATCCAGAGAGGACACGTGGCTTTCCTCGGTAGGGTCAAGATTGTCCATCGTAGCCTTGACACGGCGCTGGTAAGGAGATTCGCCGGTGACAACTACGGTATCACGGCATTCAAGGCCGGTGAAGCCGGTGGCAGTGTCCAGCCAGTAAGTCTCGATGAAGACCTTTTCACCGGGAACGGGTTCCACGCCGATAGTCTTGAGGTAGAGCCTGGTGACATCCGCCTCGCCCCAGTCATCCTCCATACCGGGAGTGATGATGACGGTCTTGCTCCAGCCATTGGAAACGCCGGCCGACTGGCTCACGGACATCTTCACCACAAACTTGAGCGGTGCAGACTCGTGCTTAATCCCTCCGAACACAACCAGCTCGGGGGTGACTACAACCTGGGAGTAGGACACGTTGGGAACGGCCACCTCGGTTGCAGGAGCATCCGCCATCATGCTCTCCCCGGCCATTACGCGGTAGGAGTTCAGGCGGATAAACAGGTTAAGGCCGGAGATCTCCGCCTTCTGTCCGAGCGAAGAAGCACCGCTGGCGTGTTCTGCCAGGCGGTCCCATTCGCGCATCTGTTCAGAGGAGAGGGCCTTCCAGCTCTTCGAAATCTTCTTGAGGGAAGCACGGCGGGCAAGCTGGGCACCCGTCGCAGCTCCGGTCGGGAAACATTTCAAGGAAAGGACGCTACGTCCGCCAATCTGGCGAGCCGTAACGCCCTTTGCCGACCCAGAAAATCCCCCGAAAGCAATGGAAGGAAGCGCTATCATGAAGTTTAAGTTTAGGTTTAAGTAGTTAGGTCACATCTTCTGAGAACAAAGTTAGCAAATTATTGTTATTGTTCAAACACAATTATTTACACTATTTTATTTCAAGTGTAACTTTAGCAAGAAAGACACAAGACTATAAAAGAAAACCTCCCGTTTAGAGGAGGTCGAACAGGAAAGATTCTTGAATGAGCTGGTTCCTGTATCCCGTCACATTGTCCAACAGCCGGTGCCGGCAGTTTATCTGATACCTGGGAAGATCCAGGTGGGAGAACGTCTTGTAGTCAGGGATGACGAAATCAATCACGCCGCCGGGAGCCGGGCAGTCCTGCAGGGCCAGGAAGTTCCGCATCTTCCCCGGGTTGATGCATCCGCCAGGTGAAGTCAGGTGCAGCCGGTTCAGTACCCGGTACCGTTCCGGATGGTCCACCCCACAGACAAAACACCGGAAGGTAAGCCGCAGGTCATCGCCGTCCACGGCTCCGGACACGAACTCCAACGCATACGGCGGGAACTTGACGAAGGCCTGGGGCTCCGGTACGTGTTCATTCCCCAGGGTGACAAAACCGTGGTAAGCCGACACGAACAGATTGTTCCCTGATATGTACGCCTTGTGGTCGAACGGTGGCCGGTGGGGTTCCACCTCCTCTGCCAGGTCATTCCAGAGCAGCTGTGTCTGGTGCGGGATGGTCCGCCACGCGGCCATGGCCCTCTGATGCACGCTTGCCTGGACCATCTGGCCGGGAGTCCCCGGGAAGACCGGCTTGCACTTCTTCCTGGTATAGCACTTCCCATCCCGATGATACCAGGTAGTATCACCGGCCGAGCCGAAGCCGTCGCTGAAAAGTATGTTTGGGTAGTACCGGGGCATCCTGCTGCTGTAACTCTTGGATTGAACAATAACAAAGTAGGGCCTTCAAGGCTACACAAATATAGTAAAAATCAGCGACTTAAGCAAGCATAATTGCACCCGCAGCGGCATCAGCCGCTGCCTCCCTGAGTATATATTTATACCCTTTTTCCGGCCTTCGGGCGGGTGATGCCGGTGGATGTCGCACGGAGACTCGGGCGTGTGTCCCTGGTTGGCCTATGGTGCTGGAAGTCTTGCAGGCGGAGGCGTCAGGGCGGGAGATGTCGCCGGCGTTCCCTCTGACCTCGATGCGGGAGCCGCCTGCAAGTCTTCCAGTGCCATAGGGCGCGGAACGAAGTGGAGCGTGGCCGGGGAGGCGGTCTTGGAGCGGAGGGCGGCGGGCTCTGGAGCGCCGCGGAAGGGAGACCTCGGGCTCCCTGGAGCAGCGGAAGAGCCCGGCGCTGTGGGTGGGAAGACGGCCTCACCGGCCTGGGCCGGGACGGCCCAAGGGAGTGAGCGCAGCACTGACGGTTGAGCGGGGTACAACAGTCTTCGCGAACAGGCACAAACCTTCGAATAGATGCAGGACGCTACACCGCTGATGCGGGCGGAACCGCGCAGTCTGTGGCTGACAGCACGGATTTGTGGCAGGAGCGAAGCCTCTGACGCAAAGACGGGATGACTGACACTGTCTGCGCCAATGGCCGGGACGGCCGTGTCCTGGACGCCCGGAACACTTCCGGCGGGGTTCACCCCGGCGGAGGTGTGGAGGAATAGCGGCCAGGTTTAACTCTACCTTGGAGTGGAGGGACGGGACTCTTCTTCCGGAGCTTGCGGAGGAAGAGGAGTCACGGCCTGGAACGACCCAGCAGCGGAGCTGCGTAAGGCGGCAGGATGCCTGCATTGCACTGAGGCTGAATGCGGGAGATGTCGGTCGAGAAGTACTGCGGCTCTGCGTGGTGGCACTTTGCGCCCACGAATACCCTCTGACGCTTCCTCAATGAAAGTAGCGGATGTCGTGGTCTCCGGAGCCTGCGGAGGAGACGACGACAGGAGCGGGGCTCGCAACTCACTGACGCTGATGCGAAGGAGCGCAAAGTGCGCGGCCCCCTGACGGGCCTGGAGGCCGGAGGTCCTTGAAGGGGGCCGCCCTCCTGCCGCCGCCTCGACCGGGCGTGTACCGGCACTGACCTACCTGCGTGGTAATCAGGCAGTTAGTTAACATAATCTAGATTGTGTACACCCGCAGCTGGCAGGACGTCCGAGCGGGCTTCTGACCCACGCATACTCCCTACTTTGATGCGTGAGATGACGGTGTTGCGAGGAGTGACACAATCTCGATAAGATTATGTTAACTCACGTATTTTCAGCACTTTCGGTGGAGCGGAGTACGACGGAGCCCGGGCGATTGTCTTCCCCTTGGGGGGCCAGGGGGGATTCCAGGGCGAGTCTCTTGCCGGCTTCGGGTGTGCGATGGAAAGGGCAGCGGCAAGCAGCCGCTGCGCGGGGCCGGCAAGAGTCTCGCAACCGCTTTCCCTTTATTGGGCGGGAAGGGAGCGGAGCGACCGGGCGGGGATAAACCAGCCGCAGGCTGACCGCTTCCTGGCACAGACCTTCGAACTGGTACAGCGTTCCTTCCTTCTGATACCCCTCGCATCAGGACCGGCGAAGCCGGGGCGCGGAACGGCCGCAAGTCTCTGACGGGAGCGCCCGGCGCGGAGGGAAGAGTCTTGCAGTGGAGCTGCCATAAGTGGAGTTCGAAGGGGCGCGGCAGTGCCCCGGAGGACGGAACCAAAGCGAGTGAGCGCAGCTTTAGCGGAGCGAACTGGCTTTGACCGCTTTCCATATTATCAGCAGGGGCATTTCGGCAAAAATGCTTACCTTTGCATTTGCTCAATCGATAAGTATGGCTTGCAATCCTGACTTCGTTCAATACATCTCAGACCAGTGTGCTGGCGCCGGTGAAATAGCCGTTAAGAAGATGATGGGAGATTATTGCATCTATTGTGACGGCATACTGTTCGGTTTGATCTGCGACAACAACTTCTACCTCAAGGTAACTGAGCCAGGCAAAGCCCTGCTGCAGGAAGTCATTCTTCGTCCGCCTTATGACGGAGCCAAGGACTATTTCTACATCACGGACGTGGATGACCGGGACTACTTGGTGCGTCTCATTCAAGCTACGCTACCTGCTCTTCCCAAACCGAAGGCGAAAAAGAACCCGATGAAGTAAACGATTATGAATACCAAGAAACTGATTGTATTTCTCCTATGGGCGTTTGTCCCTATGGTGATTGTGGGATTGGTGATGCATTCCGGCGCGGCTTTTCTCGGAGGCCAGAGTGACGACGTGATAGATTCCGCCC